>Ga0326728_10003695_pt1 | contig 46856 bp, 41 predicted proteins | sample MB3enrmetagenome_FD_207602 | JGI IMG/M metagenome (GOLD analysis project Ga0326728, IMG submission 207602) | Lab enriched peat soil microbial communities from McLean, Ithaca, NY, United States - MB31MN | ecosystem: Environmental > Terrestrial > Soil > Wetlands > Peat | place: USA: New York...
TACTCAGCGTGACGGGGTCGCGTCTCGGCTTGACGGAGGCATGACTCAGCGTGACGGGGTCGCGTCTCGGCTTGACGGAGGCATGACTCAGCGTGACGGGGTCGCGGGTAGTGGCCGGATTTGGCGGAAGCCAAATTCTCCCGAGGCGCACGTGAGCGCCCACGTTCTACGCTCTGGCCATGGCCATCTTGACCGAGCGCAAGGTGTGGGCGAGGCCTCGTCCTGTCAACGCAGCGCGTCGGTCGTCAGACCTGACTCCAGCCGAACAGGCCAACGTCAAGACCGCGCTCCGCTTCCTCTGGAAGCGCTACGGTACGCTCCACAAGCTGGCGGATGCCATGGGTGCCAAGCCCGGCACGGTCAAGCTGGCGATGGGCAGGCGCGGCGGGGTGAGCGCCGGGATTGCGCTGCGGGTGGCGCGGGTCGCCGGGGTTCACGTGGAGTCTCTCTTGGTCGGCTCCTGGCCTGCTGTCGGGGCGTGCCCGTATTGCGGGCATGGCTCAAAGGTCGTTGCCATCTACGATGGTCATGGCAAATCATGATGGTCAACGGGTAGCCCAATGCGCTGGAGAAAATGGGCACACCTGTTGGATAGGTGTTCGGCATATAACGCATTTAGCCTTGCGCGACGGCGCGTCTCCCCTCGCTCGAACGCGTCAAATAGCTCTTTCGTCGGATAACTCAATATCAGCCTAAAATCTAATACGAGCGACGGTACACCCTGTCCGTCGGCGTCCTCTATACTGGATACGCTTGCTAAAAATTGGTAGCGCTCAACCTTATTCTGTTTCGCCTGCTTCTTTATTTCGCGCCCGGCAAACAGGTCCGGCGCCGTTTCCTCAAAGTTGAACGCCTCGACAAGCAGTATCCACGGCAACAATTTGCGCCGTCTATCGTCACCTGCGGTCTCGCGCCTCTCCCTGTCGTCTTGTTGCAGATCGCAGTCTTGTGTCACGACCACCATATATGGGTGTATGAATTCGTTGTAAGACGCATTGTCAGAGTGGCCCCCGCATGTCACGACACGCTCGACAACGTTCGATACTATTTCTCCTTGATAAAGCCGCTCTCCGGAGACTGATGTTATGTACGCTACGCGCCCGTTATCGCCAACCGTAGTCACGACAGCTATCCTGAAAAATCAATATCGGGCCGAAGTGATCGTGTCAGTAGCTTCACGGGTTTCGGAGCAGACAATTGCCGCGCTGGCGCTCGCGCTTCTCTGGAATAGAAGTCATGCATGTCTACCAGCGTTGGCAATAATTCCGCGAAGGCCTTGAGTGGCAACATGTCGATAAGGGCATGGCACAATGCTAGAGTAATGCGCGCCGACATGTCGTCCCTGGACGCGTCTGTGCCTTGATGGGCTCGTACGGACAGCTCGTATGCGACGCCGGGAGTAGTGCAGAACCATGTAATGGTGAGCTGACCGCATATACCGCTGTTAGGCGTCACGGGGGCCCATGGCTTCATGAAGACGAGGCGTGATGTACCAACGAAATAGGTGTCCAGCTCGACTGTTGAATTGATCGAGGGCATTATCGGCGTCCTTGGTGTCGCGCGGCTGTTCGGTAAAGAAGTCCGCGTCTATTATATATGTGTTATCACCACCGGCGCGAGGCTGAATTCCGTGGACAATGCGTACACGGCCATCAATCTCGGATACCGTGACTATGAGTTCGCGAAGATGCTGCTCGACGTATCTGGCGATTGTTGGAATAGCCAGCTCGCCAAGTGCCTCCGGATTTATCAGCTCACGCCAATCAACGCCGTCGAGGCCTAGCGCGCGGCGGTCGATACGATCTTGATAGCGAAGCCCGAGCCGAACAAACGTGCGGAGGTCGTATGACTTCACAAGCGCATCCAGTCCCATACGCATTTTTGACTTGAAGTCCGACCAGTCACGATATTTCGTGGTGACGAGCGTCAGTTGGTCGTGGCTCAAGAGAAGTTTCCAAATGCCGTCAGCTGATCCAAACTCATGCGTGACGCTTCCGCCCGCGAGCCTGCCAAGTAACTCGGGCGGCACCCCTGGCGGAAGTCCGACAGGTAAGACGATGGCCGCGCGCTGATACGACGGGAACGGCGACCGCAAGTGCTCCTGGAACGTCGAGGGGACCTCCGTGTCGATCCGAAGGATCGGGGTGAACCGCGCTTGACAAACGACCTGCTCAAGAGGGTTCTTGTCGTAATAAACGCGCTTTGACGTCGGGAACGGCATCGTATGTCTGGTGCTTTGGTGGGAGAATAGATCTAACGGCCGGCCATTGGAACGGTTGAGATGCCGCCGCAATTCCTGGACGTCCACGGAGTTTGGCGGCGCAGCACGTCTGCGCTCAGCAATGTGCGCATGGCTATTGAGATGCCAAGAGCAAGACTTCCCGCGCCCATTGCGTGACCGACTTTCCGTCCCGCTTCGCGTCTTCTAGCGCCTTCGAATCCGCCAGGATCGAGCACTGAACCGCCTTGGCCGGAGAATCGATCGGCGGAACCGCCAGGACCGCAAAGAACCGCCGACGCGTCCCCGTCGTCGCCTCCGACCACGCAAACGCCTGCTTAGCCTTCGGGTGCCCGATGATGTCGAACGTCTCGACGTCGCCCCGCCAGACCGTCTGGCCCCGGTGCTGCTCGTGAACGAGCGTGGTCGCGACGTGGACGGCATCGACGCCGTGTAGGTGGCGGATGGCTTCCTGTAGGGCGGGGATGCCGGAGGGGTCAGTCATCGACGCACCAACGTAATCGAGACGAAATCCACGTCGGTCGCGTAGGTGATGAGAGCCTGCCCTAGTCCGGCTAGCGCGCTAGCCACATCAGCGTCCGGCTTCTGGTCGCACGCGTAGACAGCTGTGTTCGTCTTGGTGAACGGACCGGAACCTACGAGCGCCTGATAAGCGGCCTTGTGCGCTGCGTTGTTGCTCTGGAACGAAACCCGAACGATCGCGTCTACCGGCATGTGCACAAGTCTACGTCAAGCGGCGCACCAGAGTCACCCGCCGGCCCCCGCGAGGGATTTCAAATCCGGCCACTACCGGGTCGCGTCTCGGCTTGACGGAGGCAGTGGCGTCGAGGCAGGGAAGACCACGCGCCGGGAGCAGGCGTCAGTCCTTCGCGTCCCCGCGAGCAAAAATCGACGCCACGTAGTTGAGCACGTCGGTCGCGCTCACTTCGTTGTACCCGAAGTTCTTGATCAGGCGCGACTTGATGATGTCGATCTTCTCCTGGGTGTCCTTGTCGACCACGGCGCTGACGAGCGTCTTGAGCTTGATGCTGTCTTTCTGATCCTCGAACAACTTGAGCTCGAGCGCCCGACGCAGCCGGTCGTTCGTGTTCCACTCGAATCGCTTGCCGTCGACGGCGAGGGCGCCGATGAAGTTCATGATCTCGCGCCGGAAGTCGTCTTTGCGATTCTCGGGCACTTCGATCTTCTCTTCGATGGACCGCATCAGCCTCTCGTCGGGCTCCTCGTCCTGACCGGTGTAGCGGTTCTTGACCCTTTCCTTGAGCGTAAACGCCTTGATGTTGTCGATGTAGTTGGCGGCAAGCTTGCTAATCGCGTCCTCATCCGCGCTGATCGCCCTCTGAACCTCGTTCTTGACGATCTCCTCGTATTCGCGCTTCACCATGCCGACGATCTCGGTGTACCGCTTGCGCTGCTCTTCCCCTGTGATGAGCGAGTGGTGCCGCAGCCCCTTCTCGAGCTCGTTCAGGACCATGAATGGGTTGATCGTGCCCTCCCCGGAGTCGTTGACGAGGGCGTTCGAAATCTTGTCCTGAACATAGCGCGGGCTGATCCCCTCCATTCCCTCGCGTTTGCTCTCTTTGCGCAGCTCCTTGACGGTGTCCTGCGTGTATCCGGGAAGCACCTTGCCGTCGTAGAGCTTCATCTTCTGCACGAGCGACAGATTGTGCTTCTTCGGGTCTTCGAGCCGCGTGAGCGCAGCCCACATCGCGGCGACTTCCAGCGTGTGGGGCGCGATGTGCTTGCCCTTGATCTTCACTGAATTGAAATCCTTCTGGTAAATGCGGATTTCTTCCGTGAGTTTCGTGATGTACGGAATGTCGATCTTGATCGTGCGGTCGCGTAGGGCCTCCATGAACTCGTTGTTCAGGAGTTTCTTGTATTCGGCCTCGTTCGTGTGACCGATGATCACTTCGTCGATGTCCGTCTGCGCGAACTTCTTCGGTTTGATCTTGTGCTCCTGCGTCGCGCCGAGAAGGTCGTAGAGGAACGCGACATCGAGCTTGAGAATCTCGATGAATTCGAGAATCCCGCGATTGGCGATGTTGAATTCGCCGTCGAAGTTGAAGGCGCGCGGATCGGAGTCGGACCCATACTCGGCGATCTTGCGGTAGTTGATGTCGCCCGTCAGTTCGGTCGAGTCCTGATTCTTCTCGTCCTTCGGCTGGAAGGTTCCGACTCCGACGCGGTCCTTCTCGCTGAGGACGAGCCGCCGCACGCGCACGTGGCTGCTGACGACTTTCGACCAATCCCCCTCGTAGCGCTGCATCAGCGCCTGGAAGATGAAGCGGCTGGCGGGGTCGAGATCGCCCTCGACGCGGACCTTGAACTGGTCGTTCGAAAGGCCGAACTCATCGGTCACCCGCGGGCGCCAGTCGGGCGGGATGAGCCGCATGGGCTCCTCGTTCATCGGGCTAGGGAACCGGTCCTCGTCGCCGCTAGCAACCCCCGTTCCCGACAGGTTGACCCAATCGAACGTGTAGAGCGCGCCATCCGCCGAGCGAGAATAATGCTCGGCTCCTTGCTTGAGCAGGCGCGCAATCGTGCTCTTGGAAGAGCCGACCGGCCCGTGCAAGAGAATGACGCGCTTTTCGGGCCCGTACCCCTCGGCGGCGGCCTTGAGCACGTGCACGAGTCGCATGAGCGGGATGTCCAGGCCGAAGATCGCGTTCGCCCCGCCGTTTTGCTCGTCCTTGAAGAAGTTGTAACGGACGAGCTTCTTCTTGTTGTCGATGTATTCCTCGGTCCCGTAGCTCACGATCATGTCGTAGATCCGCTGGTACGCATTTCGCGTCACCTGCGGCTTCTCGCGCACGATCCCCAAATAGTCCTCGAATCCGCCTTCCCAGTGAAGCTCGCGATAGAGCTTGAAATCCTGCATCGCCGCGATGCGATCGGTCATGTTGGAGAAGCGGGTCTCGACCATGGCAGCCCCTTGTTGGTGCGCTCGTTCGCGCGTGAACCGACGATTACCATATCATCGCCGGGGCCTAGCAACAGCGCACGCGTGCCCCGGCGGACACACTGAAGTGGGACAAAGCGCCCAGGTGAGGGACCCGAGCGACCGATCGCGGTCACGGTCCTGGTCGGCGCCTGGGTCTCATCCAAGACTCGGCGCGGCACTTGCACTTCTGCGCGGACGGTCGCACGCTGATGAGTGAAGGTCGGGGCGACATTCCCAGCGCGGGAGTGCGCTCCCGGGAGTTTCCAATGGATAGAGGGCGCTCACTCGCGTTCGGTGTCTTGGCTGTCACATTGGCCGCATCGTGCCTCGTTGCGTGCACCGAGGAAGACGAGATGCCTGCGGTCAAGCATCCGGCCGGCGCGACGACTTCCCCCGGGGCGTCTGTGAACCCAGTGGCGACACCTGAGGTGTCCGAATCGCCACAGCCGTCCGCTGCGGACGAAAGCGCCGCACCCGCAGATGAAGAGCCCGAGGCCGTGGGAGAGTCTCCGGAGGACGCAGACCCATCTTCCCTCACCGAGTTCCATTCGACGCTCGACCCCTACGGAACGTGGACCGAAGACCCAACCTACGGAACGGTCTGGACCCCCGCGCCCGAAACGGTTGGTGCGGATTTCACCCCGTATGTTTCGGGGGGACACTGGCTGTACGAGGACGATGAGTACCTGTGGGCGAGCGACTACTCCTGGGGATGGGCGCCATTTCACTACGGTCGATGGATCTACGCGCCGTACGCGGGCTGGGAGTGGATTCCGGGGCGCGCGTATGCCGGCGCGTGGGTCTCGTGGCGGTACGGGGTAGGCTCTTGGGGATACGTCGGCTGGGCACCCTTGCCCCCGACCTGGGGCTGGCGCAACGGCGTAGCCGTCGGAATCGGATTCGTCCCGTTCGCACCCTACGCGTTCGTGCCCACCTCCCATTTGTTCGCACCGGCGGTGGGTGCGCACCTAGTCGCTGGAGCGGATATCCGGGTTGTGGCCATGAACACGCGCCCTTGGAGTGCCCCGATGGCTGGACGCGTCGTGGCACATCCGACCGTCGGAGGTCCCCCGCCGTCGGTTCTGCACATATCTTCTGCGCAGGTCGCGGGAGCCGCCGCGCACGACCCAGGGATCGCTCGCGCGCGCGCATTCGCCCAAGCTTCGACGCCTTCGGGACGGCGCGGAACTTCGAGCGCTCTGTCCGCAGCTCCCCGGGCTGTCGGATCCGCGGCCGTCCCCTATGGCGGACATTCAGTGGCGCGTCCCGGCGAGACCGGCCCTTCCCATTTCGGCGGACGCATGGGCACGGGCTTCGTTGGTAGCCAACCGCTTGCGCCGGCCTACGGCGGAACGCCTCGCCCCTACTTCGCTCAGAGAGGGCCCTCGCCAGGGCCAACGAGCGCTTCTGCCCCTCGGGCGATGCCTTCCCAGAGTCCTGCTCATATGGCCCCGTCAGGGGGCGGGTTCAGCGCACCCGCCAGCCACGCGTCGGGCGGATATTCGGGCGGTGGCAGCGGTGGATTTCACGGCGGTGGCGGTGGATTTCACGGCGGTGGCGGCGGCGGATTTCACGGGGGCGGGGGTGGCCATGGCGGCGGACACCGCTAGGTAGTGAAATGGCGAGGAGGTCGGCCATCATGATGTGGAAGAGCGTCGGTTCGGGGGCCTTGAAGCTTGCGACTGCGGCGACGCTGGTTCTGTCGTGCACACTGAACCCGGAAAGTGCGCCGCCGGGCGCGGAAGCGCAGGGCGCCGGAGCGCCACTGGCAGTCGTCGATGGAGGCGGAGGAGGCATTGCTCCGATCCTCGTCGACGTGGACGCAAACCAGGTGATGAAGGCAACCCCAGGCACCGGCGTCGGAGTGTTCACCGAATACAAGACCGGGGGCCACTGGCACGTGTGGTGGACTTGCGATACCTCCGTAAGCGGGTACTCGTGCATGTTTGACGTGACACTGTCGGCCGAGAGCGGCGCGATCGCGAATGCGGCAACACAGGGTCCCGACGGAGGTTCCGTGACTGCACGAGGATCGAACAGTATTGAAGTGACGACGACCACAACGAATGCCGTCGATGGCGTGACTTTCGACACGGATCCGGGAGCAGTCATTTCGCTCGATGCGAAGCTCGACGGCACGGAGGACGGGACGTTCTTGTTCTTCGTGCAGGACGGTCAGATCAACGGAGGCTACCAGGGCACTCTGTCCGATCCGCTCTTGCTCGAACCGGCTCCCGGAGGCGCATAGCTCCGAAGTGCGGTTGCGAGCTGTCGTTGGCTTTGGGGCCAATTTAGGAGATCGTCTGCAAACCCTTCGTACGGCTGCGCGCGCGCTCGCGCGGGTAGCCCGCGTCGAGCGAACCTCGCACGTGTATGCAACGGCCCCCGTCGGCCCGCCCCAGCCAGAGTTCCTGAACGCGGCGGCTCTCGTGGAATTTGTTGGGACGCCGATCGGACTGCTCGATGCCCTGCTCGGCATTGAGGCGAGCCTCGGGCGAGAGCGCACGGCGCCCTGGGGACCGCGCGTCATCGACCTCGACCTTCTTTGGTGCGACGGCATCACGGAGCGAAGCGCCCGACTGACGGTGCCCCACGCGCGGCTACACGAACGCGCGTTCGCTATCGTCCCGATGATCGAAGTGTGCCCGGACGCGCGCGACCCACTCACCGGGGAGCCCTATCGAGTTCCGCCTGGAGACGTCGCCATGACGGTCGACCTGCTCTGAGCACTTCGAGTCATCATGAGGAACGACGCGCGCCCTGCGCATCGTGCCAGTCGATAGCGTGGCTTGATCCAACAATGGGTTCCCGGTATGCGAGCTCGGGTCAACGCGCCGCGAGAGGCGCGGTGGATTGGAGAGCATGCCGTGTCGACGAAACCTGCGCTGAGCCTGATTCGCCTGGATGGTCAGCGGGCCTTGTCGTCTCGCCTCGTCTATTCGGCTTCGGCGCTGCTCGGCTCGCTCGCTGTTGGCGACGCCCACGCCGAACCGCCCCCGACCCCGTCAGCCCCGCCGACTCTCGCCGAGGGATCTGGCGTGCATGCGCCTGCTCCCCTTCCAGATGACGATGCCGCGATCGAACGCGTCGGCTTGGCAGACGCGGTTCAGCGGGCGCTGGCTCGCAATCCCAACGCACTGACTGCAAAGGAAGAAATCGCCCGCTCCGAGGCCATCGTCCGGGAAGCGCGTGCCGCCTCGCTGCCGGTACTCGCGGGCAATGGAACGTATACGCGAAGCGATGCTGACCGGGTGCAGAATGGAGTCGTCCTCGTCGCTCGAGACGAGGTCGCCGCGAACGCGCAGCTCACGATTCCCATCTTGCAAACGCGTAGTTGGGCGCAATGGTCGCAGGCCAAGATGGGCGTGGATGTAGCGCACGCCAGCCGCCGCGAGATCGAACGGCAGGTGGCGGCGGCCACAGCCCGCGCCTACCTGGCCGTCGTGGCCCAGCGCAGGCAGATTGACAACACGCAGCGTGCCCTCGCAACCGCACGCGCCCATGCGCAGTACACCCATTCGCGACTTCTGGGAGGGGTCGGCAACCGCGTCGACGATGTCCGTGCGGAGCAGCAAGTGGCCACACTTCAGGCGCAACTGGCAACCGCCTTCGATGCGTTGGCGCGCACGCGCGAGGCGCTCGGCGTGCTCATGGGATCGGAGGGGCCTGTGGATGCACTGAACGACGCGACCCTGCCTGCTCCGCCGAGCACGCCGGATGCGATTGACCACGCGCGATCGCAGCGCCCCGACCTCGTCTTGGATCGGAAGCGCGTTCGTGCCGCCGAGCAGGTGAAGAACGACAGCTGGACCGATCTGATGCCCACGCTCGCAGGCCAGTTCGAGCCCTTCTATCAGAATCCCCCTTTGACGACCGTTCCGCGGACGGGTTGGCAAGCGATGTTGACGCTTACGGTGCCATTCTACGATGGCGGACTTCGATACGGGTTGAAGGACGAGCGCTCCGCACTCCTTGCCGAATCCCGATTGGCCCTCGACGGTGCCGATCGCCAATCGAAGTCGGATGTTCGGGTCGCGCTCGATGAAGTGCGTCGCGCCGAGGAGTCGCTCCGATCGGCCGTCGATGCCGCCAATCTCGCGCACAGCGTGCTCGACCTCGCATCGACCGCGTATCAGGCGGGGGCCACGACGAACATCGAAGTGATCGACGCCGAGCGGCAGGCCCTCGATGCCGACACCGCGATGACCATTGCCGAGGATTCCGTGCGTCAGGCGCGGGTCGACCTGCTGGTGGCGGTGGGGCGGTTTCCTTGATGGGTATTGATGGGAAGGTAACTGCTCGTGGATCTTTCGGCGCGCGTTCACACCTCGACTTCATGGTGGACGGGCTCGACGAAGCGAAACGCGGCCCTGCCGCCAGTCAATACGGACGTCGACTCAACCCGCGCGCTGGGCGGCGCGCTTGAGCGCAGCGTCTGTCCATGCCCCTGACTTTAGTCCGGGGTCTCGGAACAAGGCTTCTCGGCGAAAGATGTGCAGAAGTGCGAGGACCAAGGCCCGAGCACTACTCCTGCGGTTCGTTCGAACCGGGAATCTGTTTTATTTCCTTGCGCGCATGCTTCCACGCTCGCTGGACGACCCACGAAAGCGAGCGCTGTAAGCGCCCTGCTTCCTTCTGGATCTCGTCGAGCATTGTCTCCGGGAAGTAGAGACTCTGCTTGCGCTTGTCACTCTTCGAAATGTCCGGGCTGCCCCGATCCTCGTTCTCAGCCATGGCTACGACGAAGCTTTACACGGACGCGCACTTTGCGCGAGCCTCATTTTTTGGGTCCGGGTATCGTGGTCGTGCTGCCCAACCCGGCGGGCACATCGAGGTGTAGCGATGAAAGTCATCTCCGTGGGCTTCCTGGCTTGGTCCGGTGCGCTTGCCATCGTCGCGGGCTGCCACGTCTACGTGGATGGACCGGCGTCTCCGAAGCCTCCGGCCGCTCCAGCCCCACCAGCCTCACCATCTCCGCCCGCCCCTGCCCCTGCCCCGGCCTCGACCACCGCGACCGCGACCGCGACCACGGCCCCGCAGCCCGCGGCGCCGCCGACTGCTGCTCAGCCTCACCGGGTCATTCCTTTGCATCTGAGTCGTGGCAGCACTCCGGCGCCCTCGATCGCGGACGCAGGCAGTTCGACGCCTGGGGCTTGTCTCGATAAGGGCGCGGCGAGCCCGGCTGCGGACTGTTCGAAACTTCCAGCGCCCGACCCTAGCTGCGCGTCGACGTCAACTTCCCAAGCGAGCTGCGCCGCTGTCGCTGCGTTTTTCCTGCCAAAGGTCGCCGTGGCTGCTGCTTCATGCATGGCCGCCCTGGCCGGCAAGGACCTGTGCGACTCGACGCGGGTGTATGCCTGCGAGAAGACAGCCCTGGCAAGCGCGTGCGCGGACTCTTCGATTTCGCAGCTTTGTGCGGTTGCCGCCCCGGCGTGCAAGTCCAACCCATCCGATTGCACGGCGAGCCTCTCGGGACTGACTGACACCGGCAAGGAGCAAGTCGCTCGCTGCGTCGCGCAAGGATGCACGGGCGGACTCGACGGGTGCATCGCAGGGCTTGCCGCGACCTCGACCGCGAAGGGCGCCCTCAAGCGGTAGGGCCGCTAAGGCAGCTACGGGACAATGGTGAGCTGGCACCCTGTCGTCGTCGACATCCAGTAGATGATGAGGAGGCACACTCCGAGCGTGCAGCCCCCGAGAGCGATGAGCCTCGGTCCGGTCCAGCGCGCGTCCTGAGCTTCGATGCGCGAGGCCTCGGAGGACTCGGTGTGCGCGGAATGCGACTTCTCCTGCATATGTGCAAAGCGACGCTAGGGCTTCTCCAGCGGCCCTTCAAGCTCCGTATCCAACGACCGTGTGACGAATCGCGCATCGTCCTTGCAGAGGCGCAGCGCTCCGATTAGGCCACACAAGAGCCATGGTCGATCTCAGTGCCACCGCGAAGTCAGCCCTCCGAGTGGGCGATTTGAAGTACACGATCTATCGCCTGGCCCCGGTCTACCAGGCGTTTCCGAGGGCGGAGCGACTGCCCATCTCGCTCAAGATCCTCCTCGAGAACGTCCTGCGAATCGGCGGCGCCGATCCGACACGGCATAAGGACGTCGAGGCTGTCGCCGGGATGAACCTCCAAGCCCCCTCGACCCGCGAGATCGCGTTCTCGCCGGCACGCGTCCTGCTCCAGGATTTCACCGGAGTTCCGGTGCTTGCAGACCTCGCGGCCATGCGCGACGCCATGAAGGCTCTCGGCGGTGACCCTCGGAGCATCGAACCGTTGCAGCCCGTCGAACTCGTCGTCGATCACTCCGTTCAGGTCGATCGCTTCGGCACGAGCCAGGCGCTCGGGATCAACGCTGACCTAGAGCTATTGCGAAACAAGGAGCGGTATCAGTTCCTCAAGTGGGGACAGGGCGCGTTCCGGACATTTCGTGTCGTGCCTCCGGACACCGGCATTGTCCACCAAGTGAATCTCGAATTCCTCGGTCGCGTCGTCATGACCAGCGAAGACGGCACGACCGCCTATCCAGACACGCTCGTCGGCACGGACTCCCACACGACGATGGTCAACGGCCTCGGGGTGCTCGGCTGGGGCGTCGGTGGTATCGAAGCCGAAGCGGCGATGCTCGGTCAGCCGATCAGCATGCTCGTACCCCAGGTCGTCGGCTTCAAGCTCCTCGGGCATCTCCCCGAGGGTGCCACCGCAACGGACCTCGTTCTCACGGTGACCGAGCGGCTCCGCAAGAAGGGAGTTGTCGGCAAGTTCGTCGAGTTCTTCGGCGAGGGCCTCTCCGCGCTCACGCTGGCCGATCGTGCGACACTCGCCAACATGGCGCCGGAGTACGGGGCCACGTGCGGGCTCTTCCCGGTCGACGACGAGACGCTGCGCTATCTGCGAGCGACCGGGCGAAACGAAGAGCATGTCCGACTCGTCGAGGCCTACTTCAAGGAGCAGGGGCTGTTTCGAGTGCCCGGCGCTCCGGACGCGGACTTCTCCGAGGTCGTGACGCTCGACCTCGCCAGCATCGAGCCGTGCATGGCCGGTCCGAGGCGCCCGCAGGATCGCGTTCGACTCGCGGACGCCCAGTCGAGCTTCCGGTCGGCGCTCGGGACGTTCGCGTCGGCGTCGCACAAGTCGCCGGCGGTGCGCACGACAGTCGAGGGTACGGACGTCGAGATCGGGCACGGCGCGGTGGTGATCGCATCGATCACGAGCTGTACGAACACGTCGAATCCCGGGGTCCTCATCGCGGCGGGCCTGCTCGCGAAGAAGGCCGTCGAGAAGGGCTTGGCGCGCAAGCCGTGGGTCAAGACCAGTCTGGCCCCTGGCTCGCAGGTCGTCACCGAGTATCTCGCGAAGGCCGGGCTGACGCCGTACCTGGAGAAGCTCGGATTCTTCACGGTGGGATACGGATGCACCACGTGCATCGGCAACAGTGGCCCTCTGCCCGAGAGTGTATCCAAAGCCATTGAGCAGGGGTCGCTCGTCGTCGCCTCCGTGCTCAGCGGAAACCGCAACTTCGAAGGACGCGTGCACGCCGAAGTCCGCGCCAACTATCTCGCGTCGCCTCCGCTCGTAGTGGCCTACGCGCTCGCCGGAACCGTAGACTTCGATCCCGTCCACGAACCGCTCGGAACAGGCCTGGATGGCAAGCCGGTATTTCTAAAAGACATCTGGCCGACGGGCGAGGAAATTCAAGCGAGCGCCGCGGCGAGCATCGACTCCGCCATGTTCGACCGAGTCTACGGACGGGTCTTCGAAGGGGATGCAGCATGGCGCGGCCTGGCGGTGGCGACCGGCGACTTGTACGCCTGGGATCGGGACTCGACATACGTTAAGCGCCCCCCGTATTTCGACGGCATGGCGCGCGAGCCGCCCGCCCCTCCCGACATCGAGGGCGCGCGCGTCCTCGCCCTGCTCGGCGACAGCATTACGACCGACCACATCTCGCCGGCAGGCTCGATCAAGAAGACCAGCCCGGCGGCGGCCTATCTTGTCGAACACGGAGTTGCCCCCGAAGATTTCAATTCGTACGGATCGCGACGCGGCAATCACGACGTGATGGTTCGCGGTACCTTCGCGAACGTCCGCCTCCGCAATCTTATGGCCCCTGGAACCGAGGGCGGCGTGACGCGCTACCTTGGCGCGCCCGGGGAAACGCCTCCGGCCGACGCAATCGTGAGTATCTACGACGCAGCGGTTCGCTACGCACGCGCCGGTGTTGCGCTCCTGGTGGTCGCGGGCAAGGAATATGGGTCTGGGTCGTCGCGCGATTGGGCTGCCAAGGGACCGAAGCTCCTCGGAGTTTGTGCGGTGTTGGCGGAGAGCTTCGAGCGCATTCATCGATCGAACCTCGTCGGCATGGGGATCCTGCCGCTTCAATTCGCGGAGGGAGAGAACGCCGCGACGCTCGAGCTCACGGGGGATGAGGTCTTCACGATACGAGACCTCGAGCCAGCCCTTGTGCATCGAAAAGTGACCGTCGTCGCCCGCCGCTCCGACGGGAGCGAGCTCGACTTCGTGACGGTCGTGCGCGTCGATACGCCCGAAGAGCGCGACTACTATCGACATGGCGGAATCTTGCCCTACGTACTTCGCCAAATGGTCGCAAAGGCGGGGCTCTAGAGAAGAGGTAGCTCTTGCGTGTAGCCCTGCTCTACCCGCCGCCTTGGAAGATCCCGCCCTCTGGAGCCTCCTCGGATAGGAGCAGTGACGGGCCGCCCTCGGAATACTGCGACGGCGATCTCGACGGGGACTTCTTCCAGACGCCCTACGGCCTGTTTACACTGGGCGCCGAGGCGCGTCGCGCCGGCCATCAGGTGAAGGTGCTGAACTTGTCGGCGTACGCGTGGGTCCGCGCCGAGGAGGTTGTCCGCGCGCTCGACGCCGACGTCTTTGGACTGTCCTGCTGGACGGCCAACCGCCGCGGAGTCGCCCTGGTGGCAAAGGCCATCAAGCGCTTCCATCCGCACTCTCACGTCGTCGTGGGTGGCCCGCACGCCACGCCGCTCGCCCGCGAGATGCTGGCACACCACCCCGAGATCGACACCGTCGCCATCGGCGAGAGCGAAGTCACCTTCCTCGAGCTGCTCGACCGCCTCGCGAAGGGCGCACCGACGGCTGGAATCGCCGGCACGGCGTTTCGCGGTTCTCGCCGAGTCGAGATGGGCCCCCCGCGCTTGGCCGTGACCGATCTCGATACACTTGCCTCGCCGCACGATCACTTTGACACGCACATCGTCATGACGTCGCGCGGCTGCCCGTGGCAGTGCACGTTCTGCGGCGCCGAGACGAGCTGGGGACGCGGCTACCGCGGGCAGTCGGTGCCGTACGTACTGCACGCGATTGAACGCGCGCTCGCTCGATTGCCCGTCAAGATGATCCAGATCAAGGATGATACGTTCACGACGAACGCCAAGCGAGTCGTCATCCTGTGTCGCGGCATTCGGGAGCGAGGCCTTCGCTTCGTGTGGAGTTGCGATACGCGCGTCGACGTTCTCAGCGACGACCTGCTGCGCGAGATGCGCCTCGCGGGCTGCGAGCGCCTGAGCCTCGGCGTCGAGTCGGGCTCTCAGCGCGTGCTCGACGCGATGGACAAGAAGATCACTCCGGCGGAGATCATCGCGTCGACGGAGCTCGCGAAAAAGTGGGGAATCAAGGTCCGCTACTACATGATGATCGGCAGCCGCGGGGACACGCGCGAGACGTTTGAGGAGACCCTAGCGTTCCTCGAACGCGCGAAGCCGCACCAGTACATCTTCGCGTGTCTGTCCGTCTATCCGGGAACTCGTGACTTCGCGGCTGCCGTAAAGGCCGGGTGGCTGGACGCACAGTTCTACTTCGAGCAGGACTTTCAGGAGCTCAAGACGACGTTCGACGCGTCGGAGGCCGACACCGAGTTCTTTCGGCATTGGTTCAAGGCCAACAAGGGGCTCCACGACGCGTATCGTCCCGGTGCCGCCGAGTGCGAGGCCGTGCTCGGGCGCCTCGGGGATCACGCGCCCGCCCACATGGACGTGGCCGCCGCTTGCTTTCGTGAAGGGCGGGCGAGCGACGCCGCAGACCACGCTTTCAAGGCGCTCGAGCTCGGCTACGCGCTCCCTGGACTCGCGCACAACTTGCTCGCCTGCGTGGCCGCGAAGCGTGGCGATGTGGCGGGGATGAAGCGTCACTTTGGAGAAGCGCTCGCGCACGATCCGCAGCACTTGATTCTCCAGCGCAACGTCCGGGCGGCGAATGCGTGGTGGGATTCCGGAGGCGCCAACCGCGGAGAGCCGGTCGACCTCGTCGCGGACAACGACTTCCAACTCCTCGAGCGACCGGTGCAACCGTCGCTCCCGGGACCGTTGCCGCCGGATTTCGCGGAATGGCGGGATCGCGAAGGGGTTCGCCCGCCCGCGTGACGCGGTCGTTCGTCAGCGCAACAGGGTCGGCTGTCTCCTGCCGCCGCTACGTATCGCGGTAGCGCCTTGCCGCAGCAAGGTCCCGCCGCTGCTCTTCGGCGTTGCGTCGCGGTCCGTAGCCGGGTGTGTCACGCTGGATTCGCCAGCCTTCTTTGCGTGGCCCGGCGAAGACGCGCGACCTGGCTTCCGATGTGGCCGGCTCCGATGAGTCCGCGGGTTGTCGTGAGCATTCCCATAGTGCCGACTGGGAGGCACGACTACGCCTCGAAGGACGTACGCTCAGGATCCGGCCACGGAGACGTGCTCCTAGGAGTCTGTCGGGCTTTTTGCGAGAGCAAAAAGTCCCGCCAGCCTCCGTCGTGACGGGTCGTGTTCGAGGGGAGCGCGGCCGCTCCCCTCGAACGTGATCCGACACGACGGAGGCTGGCGGGACTTTTTGCTCCTGCAAAAAGCCCGACAGACTCCTAGAGAAGGCAGCATGTCGGCGCAACCACCCCCGGATGGCGTCCAGAACCTGACCAGGTTGGTTCGGCCTAAACGGTGCCCCCTGTGTTATCCGTCCCGCCGCCTATGCGCCGCGTCGCTTCACTCTGCGTTTACTACTTCGTCGCGTTCGGCGTCACGGGCGCATACCTTCCCTATTTCCCTCGGTGGCTCGAGGCGCGAGGGATGGTCGGCACCGAATTCGGCATCATCTCGGCCGCGGGGCCAGCCATGGGCATGCTCGCTCCCATCGCGATTGGCTTGGTCGCGGACACGATGGGTCTGCGCGGCGGACTTCTTCAGATCGCGTGGGCAGGGGCCCTCGTCACACTCGTCACGCTGACTGGACTCATCTTCCTTCACGTTCCTCTCGGATTCGTCACGCTGTTCGCGCTCGCCCTGTCCCTCGCCCTGTTCCGGTCGCCGACGACGCTCATCGCCGACGTTCTCGCCCTCGAGTATACGGCCGCAGGGCGGAGCTCCTACGGACGACAGCGTTTGTGGGGCACGCTCGGCTTCACGGCCGCGGCGGTCGCGATTCCTTACGCGATGGACCCGGGCGACGCTTTCCCGTTTCCACTCACGCTGACGGTCCTCACCGCTGCAGCCCTCCTGTCTGCCCTGGCGCTGCCAGGTCGGGTCACCCTGCCTGATCGCCACGCGCCCGGAGACTGGCGATCCCTATGGGCCGACAATGACGTCAAACTCTTTTTTCTAGCCGCCTTCCTGTCCCAGTGCGGCCACGTGGCCTACGACCTGTGCTTCACGATTCATCTGCTCGCCCTCGGCATGCCCCGGACGACCGTCGGTCTCGCGTGGGCGGTCGGCACCTGCGCCGAAGTCGTTCTGCTCGCCGTCGGGTCTCGCATGTTCCGTGTGCTGTCGCCGGTGACAGTCCTGGCGTGGGGGCTCGCCGGAGCGACCGCGCGTTGGGTGCTCATTGCCGCGGTCCGCTCGCCGACCATCCTCTTCCTGCTTCAGCCCCTCCACGCTATTTCGTTCGCCGTCGTCTGGCTTGCGCTGATCCGCTTCACTTCACAGCGTTTCCCCGCTCGGTGGCTCGGAACGGCTCAGGGCACGCTATCGACATCCATGGGCGCTGGTTCGGTTCTCGGGATGATTCTGTGGGGCGCAGTGATTCACCGCCTGGGCGGCGCCGCCGTTTTCGCGGGCGCTGCAGGCTTCTCGACCTGTGCGTGCGTCTGCGCCCTCTTTGTCCGACGCAGCGACTTTGGCTCGCCCGAGATTCCGGACAGGGAATATGCAGACGGATCGCCCACCGACGACCCAATCAGAAGCTGTGGACGCCAGACGACCTAACGACGTGACACGGATTCTACTGCCGCTGCAAAGAGCCCGGCTTCGCGGCGCGTCGTGGCGTATTCCAGCGTGCCACATGTCTGTAGGATTCCGGCGCTCCGATCTTGCTCGCCCAGATCGCTACGAGTAGTCTCGCGCGCCAAACAGGCTTTTCACGTCGCAATTCGCTCCTTCGGAGGACCCCTCATGAGGTTATTCACGTCGCTGTTCGGACCTGCTCTCGCCGTCGTCGCGTTCGCCGCTTGTGGCGGTAGCGCTCCGCCGGCCGCCACTGCTGGCGCTGCGCCTGGCGCCGCGGCGGCCGCTCCGGGTGCCGCAGCCCCCGCCGCAGCCGGCACACCCGCCCCCCCGCCTGGTCCCACGTCGGTTTCCGACAAGGAGTGCCCGCAGGACTACTGGATCGATGACATGGAGTCGGGCGCCCCGAACCAGATCATCGTGCAGAACGGTCGCCGCGGATACTGGTACACGTACCTCGATTCGCAGGGCTCGACCGTCAGCCCGCCCGCGAAGCAGAAGTTCATCATGTCGTCCGGTGGGCACAACAACTCCGCCTTCGCCGCGCGCTTCATGGGCAAGATCTCGGCCACGGGCGATCCAGTCTACGCCGGGATGGGCTTCAGCTTCACGAACCCGAAGGGCCCCTACGACGCTTCGGCGTATACGGGCGTCAGCTTCTGGGCGAAGCTCGGCGCGGGCTCGCAAAAGACGCTTCGGCTCAAGGTGCCCGACGTCAACACCGATCCGGACGGTCACGTGTGCACGGAGTGCTTCAACGACTTCGGCGCAGATATCACAATGACCGAAACGTGGACGAAGTACACGATTCCGTTTGCCAAGATGTCTCAGATGGAAGGCTGGGGAGCTCCGCTCAAGCCAAGCATCGACAAGTCGAAGCTCTACGGCATGCAGTGGCAGTTCAACAACCCCGGCCAGAACTACGACCTCTGGGTGGACGAGGTTTCGTTCACCGGCTGTCCGTGACAGCGTCGGACTAGGATTCGTCGTTTAAAGTCCGGAGAATAGGTTGCTCGAGTCCCTCCCCCGCATCGGCGGGGGAGGGAACCGTCTTGGAATCGAAGTCGCTCCGCCAAGGCAGACTTCTTCACGGACCGAAAGCCAGAACCGCCAGAGAATAGGCCGGGAGTGAGTAGCTCGGGCTCGCATCAGAGTTCGTGCTGTTCGCAGGTGCTGGGAGGGCTCCCGGCGCCGGATCTTCCGCCCCGTTGTACAGAACGGAGGTGGACAAGTCGCTCCCCGCAGTCGCCGGGCCGACCGAAATCACGGCAAGGGACTTGGCAACCGGCGTGAATCCTGCGAACGCGAGCGTGATATCGTGGGCCGAATTGGTCTTGTTGATTAGCAGGACCTGAACGGAACCATCGGCCTTCGCGGTTGCGTACGTGGCCACATCGTGCGGATTCGCTGTCGACGTGACATCCAACACCTGACTGCCCATCGTCGACCACGCCGCAAACGCGTAGAAGATAGGCCGCGCGGCGCTGGTGGTGATCATCCAGAAGTCGCTCGGTCCGGCCGCGTTGGCGTCGAACCATTGGAACGATCTCAGCCCCGAGGCGGCGAACGCACCAATGACGTCGAGCGTCTCCAGGACGCTGAACATGTTCTGTGTCTGCGTCGTGTCATTGGCGATGCCATTGCCCACACTGATTTCGCTGACGACGATTGGCAAGTCGCGCGTATCGTGTTTTGCGATAATCCCGCGGACGTATGGCATCACCGTCTGCGCCCAGTAGTAGGCGAAGCCGTACTTGTCGATGTTCGCCTGGGTCAAGTCCGAGTAGCCCCATTCGGGATGCCAGTAGACGTGGAAGGAGACGCCGTCGGCCGAGCCCTTGCCGGTCCCGGTAGCCTGGTTGCCCGTCTGCGAGAGAAACGCGTCAAGCCATCCGGAGTCCCACGAAGTGGGAAACGAACAGTTGCCTCCGAGTCCGCACACGACCGGCCCGTAGACCTCGGCGCCCGGAGCGGCCCCGTGAATCGCGTTGGCGTGCTCGATGAACTTGGCGATGTAGGCGCTCTGCCCGTCCGCCATTGCCCCGAAGTAACTGCCCGCGATGTCAGGCTCGTTGCCGACCTCGAAGACCGCTCGGACGCCATGGCTCGCGGCGTCGGTTGCAAGCGCCGCGGCGTGGGTGCCCGAGGCGTCCTGCAGTGCGCCGGTGACGCAGTATTGGGTCGTCGGGTTGGTCTGAAGCATCAACGAATAGAGACCCGCCGACTGCGCGAAGGTCCAGAGCGAAGTGTATGGCGGCGAGCCCCAATTCGCTGCGGAGCCATCGGTGCACGCCCCGGTCATCAAGAGGTCGGTCCACTCCGCGGGCTCGCCACCGGGATAGCGGAACATCTGCATGCCGGAGGCTTGAAACGCCTGCTTCTGGAACGCATTCATCGAGACGTCGGCGCCCCACCCGGCGAAAGCCTCATAGTTGGTTCCCGCAAAGTCCGGCGCGAGGGCACACGAGCTGGCGCCCACCGTAATGCTCACGGACACGGCGGCTCCGCTGGCGGTGGGACCGCTAGCGGACGTCATGATCCCCTTGCAACTCGAACCACCACCTGGACTGCCGCCACTTGAGCCGGCGCCACTGCTTGATCCCGAACTGCTTGCGGATCCCGAGCTGCTGCTTGCACCAGAGCTCGTGCCCGAACCGGAACTGCCTGTCGAGCCCGCGCCACCGCTCGACCCGGAACTTGCGCCCGAACTCGAGCTCCCTGTCGATCCTGAACTGGTGCTCGACGCGGAGCCGCTGCTAGAGCCCGAGCTGGTGCTGGACCCGGAGCTACTGCCAGCCCCCGCGCCGCTTCCAGTCGACGAACCTCCGCACGACGCGACAGCGCCAGCGGACACGCAAACGCCGAGACACAAAAAGCCGTCTAACCAGAAACGCATGGGGGACCTCCCTGGTCGCACTCGGCGTCGAGCTTCGAGGCCGCGTCAAATCGCAGGACTCGGCGGATAGCGTGAGGCGATCCTTGAGTATGGTACTTCAGGCGGGTCCCTCAGCACGGGTACGTCGCGCGAGAAGGCGCCAAGAAGAGTGCGCACACGTAGGAGCGAGGAGCTCTCTCTCTACGGTTCGAGTTCGAGACGCACGGGATAGATCGCGATGGCGTGTCCTCCAGGGCAGGCGCCCGACTGGATGGGCGCGAAGCTGGCAGTGACGGTGCCTACGCATCCGACGAATGCGGCCCCGAGCTCGGGATCGACGTCTTCGTCCGCGTTGCCGCGCACGGTCACGAGGCCTTGCTCAGGCTTCGCAGTGAAGACCAGGTCGACGAATGGGGGGGCATGCAGCTTCGCCGCGCATGCACACACGCGGTCTCGCGACGGGTCGAGGCCGGGAGCGAGCGCCCGCGCGAGGGGACCTGACTGGTCGAGCGGCTGCCTCTGAACGTCGTTCGCACATGTGAGCACGATGCGAGCATCGCCCCCGATGACTCCGAGGGTCCAGGGCTTGTCGCACGCGGCTGGAGGGTCGGTGACCAGCCGGGGCAACGGTGACAAGCCCGAGGGGGCGACGGCGACCGGGCGGGCAGAGCCAGCACAGCTCACGCAGGCAAGCCACGGGACCGTCCAAGCAGGGATGGAACGACGATGCACAGTGGCGAGCGTACTCCCCGAGCTCGGTCAGCGAAATGGCAGTGAGGAACTCTGAGCTCCCAACCGATGGAGCCTAATGCATGTCGAAATGTTGCTCACCGATGCATTGGCGGACTCTTGACTTGGCAGATCCGCATCATTGGCGTTCGGGCGAACGACACGAGCGCATCAGAACGCTTGAGAAGAGTCGAGTCTACCGCCGAGCGGTCTCAGCATTAACTGGTCAATGAGCGCCGCGGCGAAATGCGGATTCGCAATCAATTGAAATTGACATCCTGGCGAACGCGCGCGACTGTTGGCCACCGAAGGACAGTGCCAAGGGAAAGGGACATGTACGATGAAACTCGGACTTAGGTTGGGCTCGGCCGGACTTTTGGGAAGTGCGACTTTGGTTCTGACGATCGTCGGCTGTAGCGATGACACGACGTCAGCGCCGTCCATAGACGCCAGCGCTGAGACGACGGCTCCCGGCGCCGACGCGGGCACCGACGCGACGGCTTCCTGGCTGGACAGCAGTTCCGACACGACCTTGCAAGACGTCGCCACGGACACGCCGATGACCGCAGAAGCCGGGACCGACCAAACTACCCTGGACGCCGGCAACGACGCCGGAGGCGACACCGGCAACGATGCCGGTCTGTCGTGCTCGGTGCCCGATGCGGCCGGTCTCGACGCGGCGTCGGTCGAAGCAGGCTTCTACGCGGTGTGGCAGGTGTACAAGTGCTATTCGTGTCATCAGAGGAAGTCGAGCGCAGTCGACAGTCTCGGCAATGGCATCGTTCTCTCGGGGAACAACGATGGCTTGGGTGACTCGGGAACCATATTCCCCCCGAACCTCACAAGCGATCCAGAGACAGGCCTTGGATGTTGGAGCGATGGCCAGATCGTCGATGCAATTCTTCACGGGTCGACCCCTGACGGTGGGCAACTGTGCCCCTCGATGCCGCTGTGGGGCAACCCCCTCGCAACCGTTCCGCCTGACGGCGGCATTCGTCCGGGCACACCGATGGACGCGGGGACCGCACAGGCGATAGTCGACTTCATCCGAAGCCTTCCGGCTGTGACAAACGTGGTGCCAGACACGACTTGCGCGCTAGTCCCCGACGCCGGCCCGGGAGATGCGGGGAATGACGGCCGGGGTGACGCCGCCGACGCTGACGGTCAGGATGCCGCGGACGCGGCGGTCGGTGCCTCGGACGCTGGCAGTCAGGATGCCGCAGTCGATGTGATCGATTCCGCCGTTGATGCGACAGACGCCTCTGCCGATTCCCTTGCCGAGGGGGCGAGCGACGCGGCGGTCGATGGAGACGGCGCATGAGGAACCGATAGCGAATGTAGTGCCACCATGACCGAGTCGGTGAGCCACGATATGCAGGAGGCCCCTCAAATCCCCGCCCCTCCCTCGAACATCTGCGCTCTGTACTCCGCTTGGCTCACTCGCGTGCCCGGCCCGAGGCTACGTGTGAGCCACACATTCCCGCCGATGGTCGACCCTTTGCCGATCGTCACCCGGCCCAGCACCGTCGCTCCCGCGTAGATCACCACATCGTCTTCGACGATGGGATGCCGCGGTATCCCTTTGATGAGATGACCATTCGCGTCGGCGGGAAAACTCTTCGCACCCAGCGTGACCCCTTGATAGAGGCGAACGCGCGCTCCGATGACACACGTCTCGCCGATGACGACTCCCGTCCCGTGATCGATGAAGAAGCTCGACCCAATGGTGGCGCCTGGGTGGATGTCGATGCCCGTCGTCGAGTGCGCTCGCTCCGAGATGATGCGCGGAATCAGCGGCACCTTGAGGAGGAAGAGCTCGTGCGCCAATCGGTGGAACGTGATCGCGGTCATGCCGGCGTACGAAAAGACGATCTCGTCCGGGCTCGTCGCGGCCGGGTCGCCCGCGAACGCGGCGTGCGCGTCGGTCTCGAGCATAGCTCGCACGGCCGGCAGCCTCGACGCAAACTCGTGGGTGACCTCGGTCGCTCTCTTGGCGCACGCTCGGCAGGGCCCGTCGCAGCCATGCTCGCAGTCGAACATAAGGCCGACTCGAACTTGCTCTTCGAGCCCGGCCAGTGCGGAATCGAGGACACGGCCCACGTAGTATTGGAGCCCTTCCTCGGAAACGTCGGGTGCGCCGAAATGCCACGGGAAGAGCGCGGCACGGAGCTGGACGACAATCGCAACGAGCGCTTCCCGCGACGGAAGCGCACGCCTTCCCAGCTTGCGGCCCGCTCCTCGGAGCAGGACCGCGTTGGACGCGCAAAGCGACTCGACGATTGGCGCCAATCGGAACGGCAGTGCGGCATCTTCGCAGCTCACGACGGAACCTCCTGGTTGTCGTAGTAGCCGTCGAACAGCGTTGTGCTCAGGTAGCGTTCGCCCGAATCGGGCAGGATGACGACGATCGTTTTGCCCCCGTTTTCTGCCTTGGAAGCCAGGCGAGTCGCGGCCGATGCGGCTGCGCCGCTAGAAATGCCCGCGATGATGCCCTCGTGCTGCGTGAGTCTTCGCGCAAAGTCGAAAGCCTCTACGTTCGTGACGTTCTCGACGGCATCGATGAGGGAAAGATCGAGGGTCTGGGGAATGAATCCCGCCCCGAGTCCCTGGATGGCATGTCGCCCGGGCGTCGTCGGCTCCCCGGAGAGCGTCTGACGGATCACGGGACTGCTGGACGGCTCGACCGCCACGATCCGAACTGCCTTCCCACGCTGCTTCTTCAAGTATCGCGCGACACCCGTCAAGGTGCCCCCCGTGCCGACTCCAACAACGACGATATCCACATTGCCTTCCGTATCGTCCCAGATCTCGGGACCCGTCGTCGCCTCGTGAATAGCCGGATTCGCTGGATTCTTGAATTGTTGCAAGAGCACGTACTTCGCCGGATCCGAAGCCACGAGCTCCTCCGCTTTCGCGATGGCCCCTGCCATCCCGAGGGCGCTCGGGGTCAGGATCACCTTCGCTCCGTAGGCGGCCAGGAGCGCGCGCGGTTCCACACTCACGGTCTCAGGCATCGTCAAGGTGACGGGATAGCCCCGTGCAGCGGCGACGAACGCAAGGGCGATGCCGGTGTTGCCGCTCGTGGGTTCCACAATCTCCCGGCCCGGGCCGAGCACACCGCGTTTCTCGGCGTCCCACACCAGCGCGGCACCGAGTCGGCACTTGATCGAATAGGCGGGGTTTCGTCCTTCGATTTTGGCGAGAATGAGGGTGCGGTCCGCACCAGGAACGCGCCGCAGGCGGACGAGAGGCGTGTGACCAATCGTGAGGGCGTTGTCTTCGAACCAGTGAGCCAAGGGTCCTGCCTCGCAGTCCCATTAGTCTCCACGATGAGTTCAGTATGTAAAGCGCCATGGCTGGCACGTTACGCTTGGGCGTCGAAGACACGGACATGTCGCGGGGAGACGAAGACCGAATCGCCCCTGCGAAGCGCTAGCGTCTCGAAACGTCCCTCGTCGACCTCCGCAACCAGCGAGCGGTTGCCATCGAGCTCGAGTTCGACCCGAACGAGCGCGCCCGCGGACTGAACTCGACGGACGCGAGCGCCGAATGACGGCGGCTCCGAGGGCAACCGAGACAAATCGAGCTCGTGCGGACGGGCGTACCCGAATGCAGGCGTTGGTGCCCCGTGGACGGGCACCTCGTTGACGTCACCAAGAAAGCGCATGACCCATTCGGTTGCGGGTCTCCGGAAGACTTCGGCAGGAGGACCGACCTGCTCGAGACGGCCACCGTTCATGATGGCCACCCGGTCGGCCAGATCGAACGCGTCCTCCCTATCGTGAGTCACGAGCACGGTCGTCACGTGAGTCTCGTCGTGGATGTGTCGAAGCCAGACTCGGAGCTCCTGGCGGACCCGTGCGTCGAGCGCCCCGAACGGCTCGTCGAGCAAGAGCACGCGAGGCTCCGAGGCCAACGCACGGGCCAGCGCCACGCGCTGCCTCTGCCCACCCGAGAGCTGCGACGGCGCCCGGTCTGCATATCCCTCGAGGCGGACGCGCGCGAGAAGCTCCTTGACGCGCGGAACTATCTTCGACTTGGGCTGCCGTCGCACCCGCAGTCCAAACGCGACGTTCTCGAACACCGTCATGTGCTCGAAGAGCGCATAGTGCTGGAACACGAGGCCGACACCGCGCGCGGCTGCCGGGGTATGGGTCACGTCGGCGCCCTCGAAGTGGACCGTACCGGCGTCGGCCATTTCGAGGCCCGCGAGGATCCGCAGAAGCGTTGTCTTTCCGCAGCCAGACGGTCCGAGAAGCGCGACGAGCTCCCCGCGTGCGATGCGCAGCGACACCGAGTCGAGCGCCGCGTAGGTACCGAATCGTTTGCTCAGGTCACGGACTTCGAAGGTCACGAGGACACCTTGATCTTTCGTTCGACGAGTACTTTGGCGACGAGAGTGACGACTGCCAAGAAGACGAGGAGGGACGCGACGGCAAACGACGCCGAAAATCGGTAGTCGTCATAGAGCGTCTCCACGTAGAGCGGCAGCGTATTGGTCAGACCGCGCACGTGGCCCGACACGACGGACACGCCCCCGAATTCGCCCATCGCACGGGCGTTGCACAGGATGACGCCGTAGAGGAGCCCCCAGCGGATACTCGGCAGGCTCACGCGCCAGAAGGTCTGCCAACCGTTCGCTCCGAGCACGAGGGCAGCTTCCTCCTTGTCGCGCCCCGTGGTCTCCATCGCTGTGATGACCTGCCTGGCGACGTAACCGAAGGTCACGAACGCTGTGGCGAGGGCCATGCCGGGCCACGCAAAGATGATTCGTATCCCCGAGCCGAGAAGTCTTTCCCCCACCACGGATCGCGGACCGACAGCGAGGACGAAGAGCATGCCGGAGATGACCGGCGAGACCGCGAACGGAATTTCGATGAGGGACGTAAGGAGTGTCTTGCCTCGAAATTCGAACTTCCCTATGGCCCATCCGGCGGCCAGACCGAGAGCCGTATTGGCAGGAACGACGAGCAGCGCGATCCACAGAGTCAGACGCATCGCGGACAGGGCATCCGCTTCGATCACCGCACGCAGATACGCGAATACTCCGTCTTCCAGAGCCTTCGCAAAGACCGCCAAGACAGGGACAACGACAACGACGCCGAGAAACCCGAGTGCCACGATCGTCAATGCGACCCGGGCCATGACGCGCGGTCGGACGACCTGCGCCTTCGTCGGCACCGACACGAAGTCGCTGACCATATCAGATGCCTGCACGGCGTCTCTCGCCCGCGGTACGGGATGCGTGGACGGCCAGAAGGACGAGGAGCGACGTCGCCAGCATGACGACCCCTAGACTTGCGGCCCCAACGTAGTCGAACTGGTCGAGCTTGGTCATGATGAGCAATGCGCTGATCTCCGTCTTCATGGGCATGTTGCCTGCGATGAACACGACGGACCCGTACTCGCCCAGTGCCCTGGCAAACGCCGCTGCGAAACCGGCTCGTAGGGCCGGAAGAAGCGCGGGAAAGACGACGAACGCGAATGTCTGGATCGGGGATGCGCCCAGGGTCGTGGCAGCTTCCTCGTGCGCGGGGTCGAGCTCTTCGATCACCGGTTGAACGGTGCGAACTAGAAACGGCAGTCCGACGAACACGAGTGCAATCACCACTCCCGGCCACGCAAATGCGATATGAATTCCGAGCGGAGCGAGGCGAGACCCGATCCAGCCGCCGTCGGCGTAGATCGCCGTGAGCGCAATTCCAGCGACAGCCGTCGGGAGCGCCAGCGGCAGGTCGACCAGCGCGTCGACGAACCGCCTTCCAGGGAACGAAACTCTCGCAAGAACCCAAGCAAGGACCGATCCAAAGACGACGTTGATGCTCGCTGCAACGAGTGACACGAACAATGTGAACCTGAGCGACGCGAGCGCGCGCGGAGTCGTGACGGCACCCCAGAACACCCCAAAGCCTTTGCTCTGCGACTTGGCGACAAGAAGAGCCAACGGAATGAGGACGAGAGCGCTTAGATAGAACATGGTGAATCCGAGCGTCAGCCGAAAGCCGGGAATGGCGCGACCGGACGAGGCCATCTCAGCGGCCCGCTACGTAGAGACGATCGAAGGCTGCGCCGTCGGCGAAGTGGGCAGCGTGCGCCTTGTCCCAACCGCCGAAGGCCTCGTCGATTGTGAAGAGCGAAAGCTGCGCGAACTGGGGTGTCGCGCCCGCGTCGAGCGTCGGGCGAAAGAACCGTCTTGCGGCAATGGCCTGAGCTTCTGGCGTATACAGGTATTCCAAATACGCTTCGGCGACCGCCCGCGTACCGTGACGCGCAACCACTTTGTCAACCACGGCAACCGGGGTGGCCGCGACGATGCTCGACGAGGGCACAATGATTTCGAATCGTTCGCCGCCCGTGCTGCGGGTGGCGAGAAGCGCCTCGTCTTCCCAGGCGATGAGTACGTCACCAATGCCTCGCTCAGCGAACGTGTTCGTCGCGCCGCGCGCTCCCGAATCGAGCACGGGGACGTTCTTGTAGAGACGGCTCACGAAATCGGCCGCACGCGCGCCATCCCCGTTCGCCCTGCGCGCCGCGGACCCCCAGGCCGCCAGGTAGTTCCAGCGTGCGCCACCCGATGTCTTCGGGTTGGGAGTGATCACGGCAACGCCCGGTCTGATGAGATCGTCCCAGTCGAGGATTCCCTTTGGGTTGCCCCGGCGAACCAGGAACACAATCGTCGAAGTGAACGGAACGGATGCGTGGGGGAGTCGCGACGCCCAGTCGGATCCCAACAGCCCTGCCCTTGCGATTGCGTCGATGTCGTAGGCGATACCGAGCGTCACGACGTCCGCTTCCAGACCATCGATCACTGCCCGAGCTTGCTTCGCCGACCCGCCGTGAGACTGTTTGACCGTTACTTTCACCCCGGTTCGGGCGCCGTAGCTTCGCGCGAAGGCTGCGTTGATGTCTTCGTAGAGTTCGCGCGTCGGATCGTAGGAGACGTTGAGAAGCTCGACCTCGCTTTGTCGAGTCGAGCCACTGCCGTTCGCCGACGCGTGAACGTCGCTCCTTCCGCATGCAGCGCACGTGAGAACCCCGATCAGCCCCAAGAGCGTGTGACCGAACGGAGCGCCTTCCCTCATGCCTCCCTATTTGTTCCTATCCGCCGATTTCGTCAAGACGGACACTGCTTCGTTATTGTGACGGAGCGGCAAACGCTGGCCGCGCGAGCCCCATGAGGCCGCCAATTCGTGTCCTGCCGCCCCAGAAAGCCTTCCGCGCTCGAACCGGCGTACAGCGATCCCCGTTCCGGATATAAGACACACATGGCGCAATCCGGAACGCCGCTCGCTGAGCGCGTACAGCGGCCATCGACCCCGACATGCGGCTGAGCGCGTCCGCGCGCGTGCGTGTGCAACCGAAGTTCAGGCGCACGAACCCGGTCCCCTCCCGCCCGAAACGCTCGCCGCCGCTGAGAGCAACCCGTGCTCGCTACTCGAAGCGGTGTCTCCCTAGGTCGAAGTCACTCGAGCCCGCTTAGGCCCTCATCTTCAACCCACTCCATTCGAGCGAGCGCTTCCCCTTCCGAATGCACGACGAGCGGCGCAAGGGAGCGCGCCAGGCTCCGAAGCGGCGCCGGGAGGTTCTCGATGCCTCCGAGGACGACCTTTCCACGAGTGCCCGCCATGTCGAGCAGGCGTTCGATGAGCGTTGGCTCTTCGGACGGCACATCGATGACCGGGGCGTCGTCGGGCAAGTTCGCTGCGGCACGCGCCGCGTTGAGGGCCTCGCGCAATCCTCCCAGATGGTCGACCAGGTGGCGTTCGAGCGCTTGTTGTCCCGTCCACACACGCCCTCGGCCGACAGCGTCGATGTCCTCTTTGCTTGTTCCAATACGCTGGTGAACACGGTCGAGGAACGTATCGTAGAATTGCCCCACCTTGCGTTCGAGCTCGGCCCGCTCCTCGTCGGTGAATCCGCGGAACAGGGATTCGGCGTCCGCGCGCGGCGTGGTCTTGTACGTGTCGACCGTCACACCAATCTTGTCGAGGAGTCCGCTGATATCGGCCTTGCCATAGTAGACTCCTATGGAGCCCGTAATCGTCAGCGGCAACGCGTAGATATCGCGGCTGGCGCTCGCAACATAGTACCCTCCACTCGCGGCGACGGAGCCCATCGACACGATGAGCGGCTTGCGCTGCCCGAGCACTCGGAGAGCACGCCACATCACGTCGCTCGCGAGCGAAGATCCCCCTGGGCTCTCGATACGCAGCACCACCGCCCGCACGCTCGGATCGTCGCGGAGCCTCTCGATCGATTCGGCCATCGAATAAGACCCGACGAGACGCATGTCGAGCAGCGGAACGTGGTGCGAGCGCCCATCGACAATCTCCCCATCCAGGTACAGAAGGGCCACCTTGCCGGCGCCCGCAAAACTGGAAGGTGCGAGCGTCTCCTCACTGTATTTCGAATAGGGGAGACCCCGACCGACCAGTTCTTGAGTGGCATGCTCCAGTTCGTCATCGAACGCGTAGCCGTCGACGAGCCCCGCCGCGCGAGCTTCGCTGGCAACGAAGGGGCCATGGCGAGTTTCGTCGCGCACTCGATCCTCGGTCATGTGTCGATAGAGCGAAAGATTCCTCACGAAGACGGCTTCCTGTTGCGCCAAAAGGTCCCGGTGATCGGCGTCTGCAACCGGGCCGGCGTGTTCGCTCGTGAACTGTTCCGGCGCCGTCTTGTGCGGACCAACCCGAACGAATTCGGCGCGGACTCCAACCTTGTCGAGCAGCTTCTTCAGGTGGATGTACTGCGACGAAAGCCCCGAGTAGCGAACGCCCCCCGCGGGCGCGACGACAATTCGGTCCGCGTTCGCGCACACGTACAACGACTTCGCGCCGGCATCCTCGAAGGAGCAAAGCACCTTCTTCTTGTACGCGCGCACAAGGCGCAGCGCATCGGCGAGCTCCTCGGCATGGGCGAATGAGCTCGCTGGCTCGGCGCGCAAAATCAGTGTGACGGCGGCAACGTCGGGGCGGTGGGCAAGACTCCAAAGCGTGCGCAGGAGCGCGACGTGACCACGCGTCGACGGAACGCTTTCGAGTCGAATCCACACGGCATGATTCGCTTCCCGGAGACCTGGTTCCGCGTACCCCGCGATCGCTACCGTGCCGTATTCGACCGCCGTACTCGCGGATCCGAGCCCGCTGCCGAACATCGCGCCACCTCCGGCACTGAGACCTGCGTAGTGGAGCTCGATCCCTGCGCTGCCAACGACAGCGCGATTGCTGCCGTCGAACGGACGCGCGACATCGACCCCCGCAAAGATTCGACCGACGCCCGGCACGTCCACCCCGAGCGTGCCACGGGGCGTGTACTGATTGAGGCCTTGCCAGTACTGGAGCTCGAGACCGATGTCGATGTCGCGACGACCCGTCGGCCGAAAAGCGAGCCCAAGCGCATACCGCGCGTCGAGGACAGGAACGTTGTCTTCATACGGCGGCCGAATGATGGTCGTGCTCGGGCGATTGAAATCGCGTGCGACGGCCGCGAGGGCGAGATGGGGATCGGGGCGCCACGAGAGTGCGGCACTCACGCCGAATAGTCCGTCAATGGCGGTATCGGCCGAGTACGCGCGCTCGAGAGACATTCCTAGCGCAGCCCGCTCGCCGATCGGCACCGAAAGCCCGAACGTGAGCCAAGCGAAGTCGTACCCCCGGTACGGGTATCCGACGCCGACGTTGGCTGGCCCGCCCCACGGAGGCTGCACCAGGTCGAAGCGGAGCGCGGTTCCAATGTGGAACGGGAGAGGCGCCGCGACCTGCCAAGCCTGGCCGCAGCCGACCTTGACGGCATCGTCAGGGCAATGGACAAAGGTCCAACGCAGCTCCGGGCCAGGAAGCCACGAGAGATTGGCGGGATTGTCGACGATGGCCTGCGATGTGTCGTCCGAAGCCAGGCTGCGCGGGGGACCGCCCACGTGTTCGGCGCTGACCGGATAGGGATCGGCGGTGGAGACCTGCGGGAGGAGAACTATGAGCGTCGCGAGAAGGGTTCGGACAGCGTTCGTCGAAGCGGTTCGCATGCGTTCCTCGTCTCGATGGAGACGCGACGATAGCGCAAGCGCTCCCTTCTCAAACGATGCGATGGTGCAGGCCGAGCGAAGACCATCAGAAATAGACGGTCATCCCAACCGTGAACAGGCCGCCTCCCGAAGCATTGGTCTGGCGTTGGTTCCCGTTCGCGTCGACCTCGACGAACTCAGGCTGCGTCGCAGCCTGCTGGTCGACCCGCCCACGCACGAAGCCACGCAGGTCGACGTCGAAGGCAAACGAGCGGGTGATGCGCGCTTCGAGACCGAGACCGAGCTGGCCTCCGAAGTAGACGTAGTGATTGTCGACCGCGCCGCTGGTGCAGAAGTCGCAGACTGCGTGAGCCCACGACCACCCGAACCCGGCCAGGAAATAGAGAGCGGTGCGCGATTCGGGATTCGCATAGAAGAGACCGTTGACGGAAAACGCACTCTCGTTGCGCTGAAACCCTTGGTAGTCACGGCCCCCTAGAAAATCGAGATCGGTCTCGATTCCGAACGCGCGCATGGGCTTGAAGCGAAGGCCGAATCCCCCTCCCCACATGCCGGCGTTGTCCTTGACGCCGCCGCCGATCATGGCTCCCTCGAGCCGCGCGGTCGCCCCCCATTCTCGGCGGCGCGCAAGCACATCGCTCGGCGGAGGGCGATCGTAATCATAGACAGGCGGCGCCGCGGGGGCGTGGACGATGACAGGCGGAGGAGGCGGCGGCGGTGGGGGCGCCCTGCGAACGCGCGCCGGGGGCGGAGGCGGGGGCTCCGTGGTCGTCTCGGCTTCGTCCGGAGGCGGGAGCGGCTGCAGCGGGCGGACGGGCTGCCCCGCGGGCGAGGCTTGCTCGTCTGGTGGAGCGGCGCAAAACCAGCTACCCGGGGGACAGGAAGCTTTGGCTCCGGTTGCCGGCTCCGCGGCGGCCACGCTTTGAGCGACGAGCGCGAGCGCGACCGTTGTCAAGAAGGTGATCTGCTTCATCATGGCGCAAGGTTCCTTCTGGTCTTCCAAGCGAAACACGTACTCGCGCTGCGGTACACGATCGCAACGTTCACCACGATACGTGTGCAATACGGATGCCAAGAAGCTTGAGCCTAGCGACGCGGAAAATCAACGCCGTGTCGCCGAACGTTCACGCGCCGTGGTGAGAGTGGGCCACGCATGCGCGTCGGGAGCACGCGATGGACTACTCTGCCCAATCGTAGGATGACGGTCGTTCGCTTGAAACCTGGCCATGTTCAGCCCGTCTGGGTTGGGCATCCGTGGATCTATGCCCAGGCGGTCGACGGTATCGACGGCGAATCTCAGGGGGGTGACGAGGTCAGCGTGGTCGATCCACGCGGCAATCTTCTCGGCCGAGGGTTCTATTCGCCGGGGTCGGCGATCCCGGTGCGAATCCTCGTACGCGACGCAACGACCGCCATCGACCGAGCGTTCTTTCGCCAGCGAATCGAGCGCGCCGTCGAGTCCCGTCGAACTCTCGACCTGCCAAACGCGGAAACGTCGGGCTTTCGGCTCGTAAACGCCGAAGGCGACGGGCTTCCCGGCCTCACCGTGGATCGCTATGCCGACGTGCTGGCCGTGCAGTTTGGCACGTCGGGTATGAAGCTCCATGAAGCGGAAGTGCTCGACGCGCTCGAAGATGTCGTCGCGCCACGGGCGATCATCGATCGAACAAGTCCGCGAACCGCAGCCAGCGAGGGCTTCGAATCCGCGGGAGGCGTCGTGAGGGGCGGTCCCGTCGAGGCTCTCGAGTTCCGAGAGCGCGGCTTCGCTTTCCGGATCCCGATAACGCTCGGCCAGAAGACCGGGTTTTACTTCGACCAAAGGCAGCTGCGCGGTCGGGTGGAGCAGCTCGCCCGAGGGGCGTCTCGCGTGCTCGACGCGTACGCCTTCGTCGGCGCGTTCGCCATGGCTGCGGTCCGCGGCGGCGCGCTCGAGGTAATGGCGGTGGAAGAGAGCGCTGCGGCGGTCGAGATCGGGGTCGCGTGCGCGAAGCAGAACGGACTCGCCGATCGCATCACGTTCGCTCGAGACGACGTGCGGCGCGTGTTTGCCTCCCACCGCGCCGAGTTCGACCTCGTAGTCGCCGATCCCCCCAGGCTTGCCCCGACGCGAAGCGCGCGCGGGGCCGCGTTGGTGGCCTACGCGAGGCTTGCAGAGAACGTTTGTCGCGCGACACGACCGGGGGGTCACGTCGTCTTGTGTTCGTGCTCCGCTGCCGTGGACTTGGACGCTCTCACGCGCGCCCTCGCCACGGGGGCCGTGCGCTCAGACGTGACAGCGACCGTCGTCGAGCGCTCGTTCCAGGGACCCGACCACCCCGTCCCAGCGGCGTTCGACGAGGGTCTCTATCTGAAAGCCCTCGTGGCGCGCGTCGATGCGAGGTAGACCTCGAACGTCGTGAAACCAGTGTCCAGCCTCCCGCACGAGGAAGCGGCGCACCTGCGTGGCCTCCTCTTCGATCTCGACGACACCGTGCTTACCCACGGATGGCTCACTCAGGGCGCCTACGACGCGCTCTGGGCCATGCACGATGCTGGCTTGCTGCTCATCCCAGTCACCGGTCGCCCGTTCGGCTGGGCCGAGGTCATCGCTCGTCAATGGCCTGTCGCCGGGTGCATCGCCGAAAATGGGTCGCTCTATGTCGTACGAGACGGAGCCTCTCTTCGCGTGAGCGACTCGTGCGACGAGTCCGAGCGGCTCGACAGACGAAACCGCCTCGAGCAACTGGGCGCCCGCGTCCGGTCTGCGGTGCCCGATGCGAGAACGACCGACGATCGGTATGCCCGGCGGAGCGATTTCACGTGGGATATCGGCGAACGCGCACACATGCCTGACGAGCGCGTGGCGGCAATCATCCGAGAGATTGAAAGCGCTGGAGCTCGCTGGTCCCGGTCGAGCATCCACCTTCACGCCACGTTCGACGGCGACGACAAGGCGAGCGGCGCTATTCGTTTTTGCGCAAGAGAGCTCGGCGAAGATGAGGGAAGCGCGACGTCGCGATTTGCCTTCGCGGGCGACAGCGCGAACGACGCGCCCTGTTTCTCAGCGTTTCGCACCACGTTCGGTGTGGACAACGTCCGATCGGCAATCGCACGCTTGAGCGTTCCCCCGCGGTACGTGGCGAGCCGTCCGATGGGAGACGGGTTCGCGGAGATCGCGGAGGAGCTGCTTCGCAAGCGCCGAGCCTGACGGAGTCGACTAGGGGAGACCTCCGGCGCGGCTGCGGATCGCGTCAGCGAGCTTGGTCCGCTGCTCCGGCGTCAGCACGGGGGCAGCGGCCTCCAGGAAGCGTGCGCGGCGGGTCGCTCCCCATTTCGCCATATGCCCATTCGCCGCCTTCGCTGAGGCGAGGGTCTTTGCGTTGAACGTCTCGGCCTTGAAGGCGGTCGCGAACGCCTTGAGGTGATCCTGAACTTCCTTGTGACCGTGGTCCTGAGGAGCGGCAGTCATCCGTTCGTGGAAGTTGGCTTTGATCTTCTCGGCCTGGTCCTTCGAGAGACCGAGCTGACGCACCAGGGCGAGCAGGAATCCGGGATGATGCTGGTGGTCGTCTCCCTCGTCGCGTCCGTGGGCTTCTTTCCACTTCTCCCAATGTGACTGCACGTCATCAATGAGCGCGGTCCGCTGCTGCGCATTCAACGCGGCGTGGAGCTGATTGAGTGCTCCGAGTGACGCCTCGTGGAGTCCTTGAACCTGCGTGACGAGCTTGTTGATCGCCGCATCCGCCTTGGCCCGATCCACGGACCCCGCCGCGACGCCATCGGCCAGTAAGCTCGACAGATCCTTTCCTGCTGCGCGAGCAGGCTCCATCTTTGCAAATAGATCCGCTCGGATCTTGTCGACTGCCGTGCGCTGGTCGGCGCTGAGGTCGAGGTCCTTGACGCTCAAAGCGATCAGCATCGGCACGCCGCCGTAGTGCTGGTCACGATGGTCGTCGCCTTCAGCTTGCTCGGCACCTTGCGGGTTGAGAGGCGGCTGAGCGACCGGTGATGCGCTCGGCACGGCACTCGGTGCCGATGCGACGACCGAGGGCACGGGGACCGGCTGGGGAACGGGTTGCGGCGCGACGACCGACGGCGCTGGCGCCACGACGGCACCACCTCCGGAACCGGTCTCGCCGCCGCATCGCGCGAGCGCCAGGCACGATATGAGAGCCGAGTTCGCGATGAGCGAACGAGCCTTTCGAGTCGAGTTCATCGTATCTCCCTTCAGGCGTAAGTTCGGTCGCGGAGAGCTCTACGAGCCCCCGCCCGGCAAGCACACGCCCATGACGCAGTTGTTCGTGACGCAGTCAGCCCCGGTCTGGCACGGAAACGCGCATTTGCCGTACTGGGTGTTGCAGTGGTGAAGTCCACAGATCGCGTCGCTCTGGCAGGGCAAGGCGAGAAGTCCTGGGGTGGCCATGGACCCCGTCGTGGCAGGCGCGGGGGCGGGCGCCGGCGATGGAGCGGGCGCCGGGGGCGCGTACGTCGGTGCTGGGGCCGGGGCCGGGTACGTCGCAACAGGAGCCGGCGAGGGTTGTGGATACGGCGCAGCGGTGGGCGCCGGATACTGCGGGGCAGGCACGTAGCCGGGCGGATAGCTCGTCGGTGCTCCAGGCGCCGGCGGGTAGCCCGGGGGAGGCGCGCCGTAGGCCGCGGTGGGTGCCGCCGGCTGGGGCGTGGCATCACTGTTCCCGCAAGCGACGAGGAACGGCAACATCATGGCGATGGTGGCGAGAGCGAGCGCGGAAGCGAGTGCACGCATGGGGTTTCCTCTTGTGACTGGATCGATGGGCCAAGTACAGAGGCGAGCAACCATTCGTACGAGCAGTTCACCACAGAGGTCAAGACCGAGCCCACCGAGCACCGGGGCGAGCGCATTTTGACGGCTATTTCGGATCCGGGCGTGCCAGTAGACTTCGAGTCCCAAGCACGCCTCATCGCGCTCGCAAAGCCACAAAGAGCCCTCGCGCGTGAATCGGGGTGGGCCACGGCGGGGCTTGCTGGTTGCCTATCGCGGCTTTCGCGATGTCTGTCGCCCGACGTGTTCATCAAGATAAAGATCGCTCGATCCACTATGGACGTCACAACGGCAGGTTCGAGGTCAGCGACACTGGTGACGGCCCTTGCATCGCTCGCTCGTGGACCAACGCACACTTGCAGGTCCGTTTTCCTGTCGGCCGGGTGGGCCCTGTTCGCACTCGCTGCATTAGGCTGTCATCGCCACGAAGGCGTTGCCATGGTGGAAACTTTCCACGCCGAAGCCACGAGTGTGGAGGCAGCCACCGACGCCCTGGCCTCAGTCGACGGGCCCGCGGATGGGCGCGCGCCTCCGCCGAAGGATCTCTCCGTCATCGACAATCCCCCGTGGCCGGAACACACGACGCACATCCTGCTCACCTGGGTCCTCTATCCCGTCGTCATGCGCAATGGCATTGCGTCGCGGCTCATCGAGCTGGTCGCGCGCGCTGGGTCCGTGGCTCGTCGCTTCGCTACCGAACAACGCACCACCATCTTCTACACGCTTGAGATGCAACCGTGTTCGGAACTGTCGTCGAGCCGAGTCGCTCTTCTCTACATGAACGGCGGCGGCAACGTTGTCTACGTCGCTACGCGCCAGAGCGATACGCTCGTTCTCTCAATCGAGGAGTCGCCGGACGGTCTATGTGAGCCTGATCCCTGTCCGGTGTCGAAGAAGCTCCTCGCGCGCATTCCCGTGCCGCCCGGGGTCGCCTTTGAGCAACGCTTCCACGTAGTAGACGTCGACGGGGACGCCCGAACGGAGCACGACGAAGCGTGCCCGCCGAGGGAGGCCGATTAGATAGCGACAGGCCGCACGGGTCTTCCGACCGCGCAGGCCCTTCGTTCTCGTGGTAAAGAGGCTGCCGAAGTCGCTTGACAGGTTGAACGACCACGAACACGGAGTGCCACGTGCCGCAGATCGAACTACTCATCACCCAGACCGAGAAGCATCACTCTCTCTTCGAGGAGTGCATCCGAAAACTCCCCGTCCCCGTCTGCGCGGCATTCAAGGACGGTGCGCGCATCGTTCCGATCGCCTTCGACGGCGGAGCGGAGAAGGTCACCACGCGCGACACGCCCGCCGTGAACGCGCAGTTCCCGCGGACCTCCGGCGCTTCGGGAAACGCTGTTCTTTATGGTCGCGGGAAGCAACCTTCGCCGCCCAAGGGCAAGCGGGTTGCCGTCCTCTTCTCGGGTGGACCGGCGGCGGGCGGCCACAACGTCATCGCGGGCCTGAAGGCTGTCTTGGGGGCCGACAACCAATTGTTTGGTGTCCGGGCCGGGCCCAAAGGCCTCATTGAAGGAAAGCTCTTCGAGATTACCGATCAGGCGGTCCAGCAGATCCTCAATACCGGCGGATTCGACTTCCTCGGATCCGACAGGACCAAGATCAAGAAGGACGAACAGTTTGCGTCCGTCAAGAAGACCTGCGTTGACAACGCTCTCGACGCAATCGTGGTCGTTGGCGGCGACGACTCCAACACCAACGCAGCCATCCTGGCAGAGTTTCTGTTCGCGGGCGTGAAGGCGGATGGAGGCGGCGTCCAGGTGATCGGAGTGCCCAAGACGATCGACGGCGACCTCCAGATCGGCGATCTCCTGCCCATTTCGTTCGGATTCGATACGGCCACCCGGATCTACGCCGAGCTCGCGGGCAATATTCTTCAGGACACTCCTTCGTCTCGAAAGTACTGGCACTTCATCAAGCTGATGGGACGCGCGGCCTCGCACGTCGCGCTCGAGGTGGCGCTTCAGGTGAAACCCGCCGTTGCGCTCATCTCCGAGGAAGTGGCCGAGAAGAAGATGCCGCTTGCAGAGATTATCGACGGCATCGCCCGCGTCGTCGTGGCGCGCGCGCACAAGGGTTTGAAGCACGGTGTCGTCATCGTGCCCGAGGGGCTCATCGAGTTCATCCCCGAGATGAACGCGCTCATCGCCGCCATCGACCGCGAGATGGCACTCTGCGCCGCGACGATCCAGCCGATGTCGACGAACGACCGCGTGGCGTTCGTGCCCCGCAAACTCGATTCGGACCTCGCTGCGCTGTTCCACTCGCTGCCCGTGTACATCCAGCAAATGCTCGTCGCCGACCGGGATTCGCACGGGAATCTCCAGGTCTCGCTCATCCCGACCGAGCGCCTGCTCATGGACATGGTCGCCACCCGGGTGGCCGAACTCGATCCCAACGTCCCCTTCGCGACGCTGACGCACTTCTTCGGCTACGAGGGGCGCTGCGGGGCGCCGACCCTGTTCGATGCCGCCTACACCTTCAACCTGGGCCTCACCGCGGGGTCGCTCATCCTGGCGGGAAAGACCGGGTACATGGCGAGCATTCGGGATCTCGAAACTGGCTGGCGACCCGTGGCCCTCCCGCTCACCGGCCTTCTCAACGTGGAGCGCCGCCACGGCAAGGACGAAATGGTGATCGAGAAGGCCCTGGTGAAGTGCGATTCGGCCGCCTTCCGCTACTTCGCCTCGCGTCGCGAACTGTGGGCTCACGAAGACGTCTTCTGCTCGCCGGGTCCACGCCAACTCTGGGGGCCAGCCGCAACGCAGATTCCGATGACCGTGGCGCTCAATCGAGCCTATGCGTCGCTCGAATTCAAGCTTTAGAAGAGCGCCGCTCGTACTGGGTGCGGCCGAAGAGGGCCTCGCGCGCCTTGTCGTCCATCGGAGCCTCGATGCGCGGCGGGACGGTGAGGCCCTTTTTGAATGCCGGACGTTGCTCGACCTCGGCGATCCAACGGGCGACGTGATCGAATTCGGCGATTTCGATGCCCTGGTTCTTGTGAAGGCGCATCCACGGTACCGTCGCGATGTCGGCGATCGAATACTCGTCGCCCGCTAGATATTTCGCCTCTGACAGGCGCCTGTCGACGACACCGAACAGGCGCTTCGCCTCGTTCGTGTATCGGTCGATGGCGTACGGGATCTTCTCGGGAGCGTAGTTTCGAAAGTGGTGAGCTTGCCCGAGCATCGGACCGACGCCCCCCATCTGGAAGAACAGCCACTGGAGCGCGGCGTAGCGCGCTGGACCGGAGGACGCCAAGAGGCGCCCTGTCTTCTCGGCGAGGTACACGAGGATGGCCCCGGATTCGAAGACGCGCAGCTCCCCGTCCACGATCGCGGGAATCTTGTTGTTCGGGCTGATTCGCAAGAACTCTGGGGCGAACTGCTCTCCTTTGAAAAGGTCGACAACGTGCACGCGGTACGGGAGTCCGAGCTCCTCCAGCGCGATCGAGACCTTGAATCCGTTCGGAGTGGCGGCGGTATGGAGATCGATCATGACGGCTTACTCCTTGGATGCCTGCTACGGCGATAAGGGTGCTCGCTTGACTGGATGCAGTGCAGCGTCGGGGTCCATTGATTTTGCGAATCGTCGCCGGGGCGATGAGCCCGTGAAGGCGGGTGTATTCCCTCGTCGGGGTTTCGGCGTGGCGTTCGCTAGGCCGGCTGCGGCTTTGGCTTCGCAGTTTCGCGAGCCGACGTCGAGTCGCGAGAATACACTGGTTGGTCGAAGGTCTGCACGCCGGCGCGCGGTTCGCTCGACGCTCCTTCGTCGGCACCGAATCCCTTGGAGGACTCCATGCTGCGATCTCGAACGCTTTCCGTCGCCGGCTGGTTCACCACCCTCGCACTGGCAACGGGCCACTGCGGAGGCGGGAGCGCGACGGGAGCGCAAGGCGACTCAAGTAGCTCCAGCGGATCGAGTGGCTCCAGCGGATCGAGCAGCTCCAGCGGATCGAGCAGCTCCACCAGCTCAGGCGGATCCAGTAGCTCCGGCGGCTCCACTAGCTCAGGCGGGTCGACGGGCGATCCAGGCAATCCGAATGGATCTTGCAGCGCCGGCGTTCCTGCCCAAGGCCAACCCGCCGATGTCTCCAATCCCACGACCGTCATCGGAACAGGCATGGCTGCGGACTGTACATTCAGCGCCCTCGCTGAAGCCGTGACCGAAGGCGGAGTCATCACGTTCAACTGCGGCGCCGCGCCGGTGACCATTCCCGTCACCGCAACGCTCAACCTGCAGACCGACAGGAACACCGTCATCGACGGCGGCAATCTCATCACGCTCGACGGCGGAAACAGCGTTCAGATCCTGCGATTCGACCATGCGGACTTCATGGTGAACCTCAACGGCATCACGCTTCAGCACATCACGCTCGTCAACGGCAAAACGACGCCCACGCAAGCGATTCCGTCCGCCCCGGCTCCGTGCTCGCAGGGCTACGACGACGGTGAGGGAGGCGCGATGTACGTGCGAGACGGGACCGTTCGCATCATCGACGTCACATTCGAGAACAACCAGGCCGCGCTGCTCGGACCCGACACGGGCGGGGGCGGAGTCTACATTCTTGGCAGCAAACCCGCCTTCATCGTGAACAGTTCGTTCATAAACAACAAGGCGTCGAACGGAGGCGGACTGGGTTCGCTCTTCGTCGACCTGAATGTCTACAATTGCCTATTCGAGGGCAACACGGCTACTGGCAATGGCGCGAACAACAACGACGCCAGCCAGTGCTCGGCCATCAACAATGGGCAGAACGAGATCGGTTCCGGCGGCAATGGCGGTGCGCTCTACAACGACGGAGCCTCGGCCACGAATGTCACCGTCTGCGGAACTCAGATCACGAACAACGCCGCTGGCACGGGAGCGTTCGGCGGCGGCATCTTCTACACGAGCAATGATTTCTCCGGAACGCTCACGATCACCGATTCGACGATCACCGGCAACACGGGGGGAAGCTGGGGCGGCGCCGGCACGGCGGTGGGTGTTAACGCGAAGGCCATCGTCATTACGAATTCGACGGTCCAGGGTTATCCCTAGGGCCCCGGCGCCGGCCCGTCACGCCGGACATGGGGCTTGAATGCTCATGGGCAAACCATCGATCCGAGGGCGGACGTACCGACGGGGGGCCAAACTCTAGGCAAAGGGAGTCCACGGCGGCGCGCACAACCCCACCGCGAGCTCCAGGTAGCTGGTGGCCTCGACCGCGGTCGCGTCGGGGGCTCCGGTGCCTCTCGCGCCGGTCCGTGTGGGCATGCGGTCACCGATCGCACCGTCGGAGGCGATTCCGCTCGAGCCCCTGCCGAGCGGTCATGGTCGGCATGAGCGTCGGTAGCCATTCATGACCTTCCGCGACAGGACACGACCCCACCATGGGTCCTTGCACGCCATGGGGACCGGAGCCGCGAAGGTCGCGGTGGCTGGCGCGTGACCGTGGTGCGTGGCCGCATCCTGATATGGGTTCCGGCGGGCCCACGAAATCGCACAAGATTGGAAGTGGCTTGGCGCATGCATCGGACCCTGGAATGCTGAAAACACCCATCATCATTATTGCGTGTTCTTTGGTCATATCCGGATGCGGCACCATGGCCGGGGCGGTGTTTCTAGGAGACTTCTCGGTCTTCAACGCAAAGGTCACTGGACAGATTGCCGCACGCCCGGCGTCGGGTGAGGCACAAACGCTCGCCTTCGACGATTGCATGTCTGGAGAGCCAGAAGGCTTCTTCGGCGTCGAGCTCGTATCCACGAATGCCCCCGCTGTGCTGCGCGTCACAGAGGACCCTATCGAGGGAACCCGGGCACGCATCACGCGCTCCGGAAAGACCGCGACATTCACGGCAGCGGGCTGCAGCGTGCTCCAGGCCCGCATTGCGAAAACCGGTACGAAGATCAACGGCACGACGCTGCTCGATGGCGAGGTGACCGTCGATTGCCGAGACGGCGACGGGGCCAGTTACGCGGGAATCGTCTCGTTCTCGTCGTGCCATGTCTCGCCCCATGCCATGGAGGTGGTGGCATCGCTCGAAGGCGGCGGTGCGAGGACGACAGCGCAAGTTGCGTCCGCGGTGCCTATTCCCAACCACACCGAAGTCCCTACGTTGCCCGAGCCCATCAAGTCGTTATCCGTACGACCCCACGTGCGAATCATCGGCGCGGTGACCGGTGGAGAGACTGTGAGTTCCGCGGCGGCCAGCTCTCTCGAGAATGCACGCGGCTTCCTCCGTGAGATCGGATGGCACGTCGTCGAAGACGCCACTGCGGATATCGAGGTCGAAATGGCCTACACAGGCCACGTGGCATTCACCGAGACGCCAACCTCACTCACGATCATCGCTCCGTCCGGAGAGGACGCGGCGATCACCCTGCGCTCCGGCACGGAGATCATCGACACGATCCCCCGAGGTCCGCACGTTGTGCGATGCGATATACCGGCGAGAGCGGACAGGCTCGCCCAGTGCGTGGCGCGCGTCCAGGCTTGGTCGAGCGCCCGGCTGGAACGATTGCTCGCGTCATCCCAGACGCTCGCGTCGTTTGCGAAGAAGAGGCTCAGCCGCGTCGAGTAGGGGGTGCCACTGGAAGCATGCGTTCGTTCGTTGGCGGGATGGGGTCGTCCGTCAACGTGAGCGGGACGTCCGGCAGCGTGAGAGGGTCACGAATGTGCGTGGCGGGGTTGTCCGTCAGCGTAACGGGGTCGCGTATGATCGTGACGGAGTCGTGTATGAGCGTAACGGAGTCGTCCGTCAACGTGACGCGGTCGCGTATGAGCGTGACGCGGTCGCGTATGAGCGTGACGGAGTCGTCCGTCAACGTGACGGGGTCGCGTATGAGCGTGACGCGGTCGCGTATGAGCGTGACGGGGTCGCGTATGAGCGTGACGGAGTCGTCCGTCAACGTGACGCGGTCGCGTATGCGCGTGACGGAGTCATCCGTCAACGTGACGCGGTCGCGTATGAGCGTGACGGAGTCGTGTATGAACGTGACGGAGTCCTCCGTCAACGTGACGGGGTCGCGTATGCGCGTGACGGAGGCGCGTATGAGCGTGACGGAGTCGTCCGTCAACGTGACGGGGTCGCGTAGGAGCGTGACGGGGGCGCGTGCGGCCCGCGCATTCCGCTTTCTGGGTTCGTCTCCCCCGTGCGTCCGTCATCACGGTTCTCCGACATCGCCGACGGATGTACGTCCGGGCCTCGACCAGGAGCGTGCTGCGAAAGTGAAACCTCTCCCCTACGCGACGCATCCGGGTATCCTGGCGCCATGAACCGTGGATGGTCTGTCGTTTTCGCGCTGGCTCTCGTCGGATGCGTTTCCCGCTCGCAGTACGACGCCAAAGTTCAGGAGGCGGACTCCGCCAAAAATCAACTGTCGCAACTTCAGCCGCAGATCGCGCAGCTCCAGCAGCGCGCTGCCTCGGAGGAGCAACAGATCAACGACCTCAAGGCCGCGCTCGGCATCGCTCAATCCCAAGCGATCACCGATGATCAAAAGTCGCAGCTCGACGAGGCAAAGCGCGCGATGCAGGAGGCTCAGGAGCGAGGCAAGCTTCTCGAAGACCTGCAGACCAAGTTCAAGAAGATGATCGACGCGGGCCACTTGAAGGTGACGACCCGACACGGGCGCGTCGTGCTTCAGCTCCACAACGATGTCCTCTTCGACACGGGCGAATCCGAGGTCAAGCCCGACGGCAAGGTGGCCATCGAGGAGGTGGCCGCGACCCTGCGCGGCGTGGGTGGAAAGCGCTTCCAGGTCGCCGGTCACACCGACAACCAGCCGATCATCACGGAAAAGAAGAAGCAGTTCCCGACGAACTGGGAACTCTCGGCAGCTCGCGCCATTTCGGTCGTGAAGATTCTTTTGGCCAAGGGAGTGGACGCGGGGATGCTCTCGGCGGCTGGCTACGCTGCCTACGATCCCGTTGCCTCCAACGGCACGCCCGACGGACAAGCGAAGAATCGTCGCATCGAGATCACGCTGGTGCCGCACGTGTCGGAACTGCCCAAGTAGATTGAGAACCGTGGACGGCGGCGACTGAGAAGCACGGACGAGAGCCCGCCATGGCTGGCCGCTACGTCGATGAGCTGCGGAGGATTACACGCGAGCAAGGCGGGGGACCTGATTCGGGAGGGTCTCCGAGCCGCCGGGGCGATGGGCTGGACGGCACGCGTCGCCGCTCCACTTCGCTGCTGGTGCTCCTGGTCGTTCTGTCACTCGCTGGCGCGGGGTGGCTCGTGATTCGGCAGCTCATGGCCGATGCGCAGCTCCAGGACTGCGTGATGTCCGGCAAGAAGAACTGCACTCCCTTTGAGATCAATTCGGCGGGCCGCTGACCATCGGATCCACCCCGAGCGGACGAAGGCTCGGAAGGAGCGGCTTCGGGCGCGACTGTTGGAGGTACTTGAGGGCAGCAGGCAAGTCCGGGTCGTCGGCGTCGGCCCGGTTCAAAAACTTCTCGTATGCGATCGCAATGAGCGGCGTGTATCTGCGGTCGGTGTGACCCAGGATTTCGTAGACGATGCCGAGGTCCTTCCACACCGCCGGGCCCACGTCGAGCCGCCGACATCCAGGCCAAGGCGCGATCTCGAGCTTGCTGTCCCCGCCGGTCTTGGCGATGACGTCCTCGAGCAGGATGCGCGCGTACTGCGCAGGCCCTGGAGCCCCTTGGGCCTCGGTGCTGTAGACGAGCGCCTGGTGCGCCCGACCGACTTGGTTGCCCAAGACACGCTGCCCGATGGCGTTTTCCCAAGACTCCTCCGGCGCGCGAAGCGCTGGCACGACGTCGTACCTGCCCATCCCGGCGTGATCCATCTCCAGCCACTCTTCGTACGTGGGAAAGTCGTTCGCTTTGACGAGAGACGAGACCAATCCCGCGAACACGACCTTGTAGTCCTTTTCCCAGCTGTTATCCCAATCGTCGAGATGGCCAATCACGATCACCGGCCGCCGGGGATTGCCTTCGAGCAACCGCCGAATCTTCCACCCGCGAGGTCCGTACCCGCCCTGCGGGACGTACACATCGCGATGAAGTCGCTCCTGGCGCGCCGTGTACCAGGGAGCGGCCAGGTACTCCAGGCCGAAGTGCACAATGTCGGGGCGAAGCTTTTCCACCTCATGCAGATAGAAAACGGAATTGGTGATTTCATCGCCGCCCGTGAGCACGATGGATCTCTGGGGGAGCGAGCTGAGCGCAGCCGTCACGAAGTCCCGAAGCACCGTATTGCTCCGTCCACTCGCCTCCCGACTATGGAGTGTGACGCCGATGGCAAACGCTGCCGCGGCAACGAGCGAACTCCAACGCATCCATGACCTCGCGGCGGGCGCGCCTCCGCCAAGCAGTTTCAGTACCGCGGCGAACCCCAGTCCAGCCCCCACTGCCAAGAGAAGATCCGATTCGATGCAGAAGCGGCCAAGGATCGATAGATACAGTGGCCTCGATGTCGACAGATTGGAGAGACTGCTAAAGGTCAGTCCGTAGAAAAGCACGAGGAAGAGAAGCACCGATGTCGTTGCACGCGTGCCGCGGTTTCGCACTCCCAGCACGAAGCCCAGCAGCGCCAGGGGCGGGCCGATCCAAAGGAGGCGGGGGACGGCCTGACCCCACATCCGCCAAAGCGTCGGCAGGAACGTGCCGTGCGTGACAAACACCTGATCTTCGGTCGGGCGGCCCATGCTGAAGGTGCCGTAGGCCTGGCGTAGGACGTGAGCGACGAGTCCGTCGAGAGTACTGACATCGCCCCACGACACCGGCGACGTCGAAGCGGAAGCGAACACCAGATAAGCGTACGGCAGCAGCCCGAGGACACCGAGGCCGAGTGCCATGGCCACGCCCTTCGGTTCGAGGTTGCGGCGCGAGATCCATAGCGCGCGCAATGCCAGGGGCGCACCCACGAAGACGAAAGCGTGGTGGTTGGTCATACCCAGGCCGCTGGCCAGGAGCAGCGCATACACGTCGAACGGAGAACGCGTACGCTCCACGCGCGACCAGAGAGTGATCGCCAGGGCCACGCACAGGGCGTTGAGTCCAAACACTTCCGCGCTCGTCGCGTTCGACCACACGACTGGACTCGTGCCGAAGAGCGCTGCTGCCATGAGTCCGCCCGCCGTGCTGCGCGTCCATATCTGGACGGACGCGCACACAAGGCCCGCGGCCGCCGCCATCGACACGGCCGAGAGTGCATTCACTCGCCAAATGGGCGTGTGACCGAGCGGCAGCGCCCCAAAGACGCGCGCCAGCAGCGCGAACAGCGGATAGCCCGAAGGATGGGGGACTCCGCCCGTGAGCGCCGCCGCCGCGAGCTCACCGCTGTCTCCTCCAGCAACCGAGGGAGTCAGCGTGACGACATAGAGGGTGACGAAGAAACCGAACGCCACCAGAGGAGCCAACCGCGCCCACCATGCAGGCTCGCTGACGGAACTCAAGTCGAAGGGGTTGGTCGTCGCGTCGTCGGCGACGATGCCCTCGGCATTCAATCGTAGAGACCCTTTATTTCCCATGGTCAGAGTCCCTTCACCTCGTCGGAGCGACGGCGTAGATGTACCGCGCTTCCTCCGTGCCGCCGTTGTGCACTTCGTGAATCGTGTTCGGCGGAATGTAGAGCACCTCACCAGCAGCCATCTCGACAGGCGTTCCCGCCACGACGACGGTCGCCCTTCCCTGCAGGAACATGAGAAGCTCCTCGTGGGCGCCCGTCGTGTGCCTGTGCATGTCCTCACCAGGTCGCAGGACGACTCGACCCGACCGCATCCCCGCGGTCTGCGGCGGTCCCTCGAGCAGCGGCTGCTCTTTGGAACTCGGATCGAGCGGGATGCGCTGCCAGTGGGGAGCACCCACGGGAGGCGTGCACGCAGACGCCAGCACAAAAGCCAACACGAGACCGATCGGGCGCAGCGCGGTCATGGAACAAATCAGGTCGACTTAATGTGATGCCCATAGGCCGTCGCATCCATGAGCGCGCCCACGCGCCCCGCGTCGCTCGGAGCGAGCACGAGCATCCATCCCTTGCCGTAGCAATCCTCGTTGACGAGTTCTGGGTGATTCGTCAGTGC
>Ga0326728_10003697_pt1 | contig 46842 bp, 52 predicted proteins | sample MB3enrmetagenome_FD_207602 | JGI IMG/M metagenome (GOLD analysis project Ga0326728, IMG submission 207602) | Lab enriched peat soil microbial communities from McLean, Ithaca, NY, United States - MB31MN | ecosystem: Environmental > Terrestrial > Soil > Wetlands > Peat | place: USA: New York...
TGGTGTTGTTCCAGCCCTCCTTTTCAGACATCATCGGGTTAAGCTGGCCGGGGACGCCGACAAGGGTTCTGGCGCAAAGAGATCCGGTAATGGAGTATGTTCTCGCCAACTACCGGGCGTGCACCGCGCGAACCGCCTTGCAGTCCTGGCAAATCGTATTTTTGGTGCGAAAGGACTTGAGTTGCACAGGCCCGCTTTGACAAAGCAGATGAATGAGAATGTCATTCCGGAGCTTCGAGGATGGTTGCCAATCGCGCCGACGGAAAGGCCCCTTGAGGTTTGGGCGCCCATCCGAGAAGATATTGAAGGGTCGCGCTGATGGATCTTGTCAAATCAAAGGAACGAGCGACCTGCCCTGCCCGTTCGGATGATGGTAAACGAGCCAAGCCGCCGGAACCGATAGCCGGGGACCATGGAGCCAAATCACTTCTGCTCCCCGAAAAGCTGCCCCTAGAGAGGTGGATTGCGCTCGGTGTCTTCACGATCTCGTTATTCTACCTGTGCCTTTTCCGAAGATACACCTCGATGGATCCGGATGAAGGAATCATTCTCCAGGGCGCCCAACGAATCGTCGAGGGACAGGTTCTCTACCGGGATTTCTTCTCCTACTTTACCCCAGGTTCTTACTACCTTCTGGCGTTGCTCTTCAGAGCTTTCGGCAGCTCGATGCTTGTGGCCCGCACCGCGCTCGCCGTCTCCGCGGCTTTCTTTTCTGTATTCACCTATCTCCTGGCAAGGCGAGTTTGCTCCCGATGGGTGGCGTTAGCGGCCGCCTATCTGGTCACCTGGACCTGCCTTCCCTGGCGGTTTATGGTTCTACACAACTGGGACAGCACGCTCTGGGCCTGTGCGACCGTGTATTGCGCCGTATGGCTTCTCCAGGCTCCGCGCTGGGGATGGGCTCTCGCTACGGGGAGTTTCGCGTCACTAACAGTCCTTTTCGAGCAATCGAAGGGAGCGGGGTTGATCCTGGGGCTTGGCCTGGGTCTCATCCTCCTTGTGCTTTTCGCCCGCAGCACCCTCCGGCTGAGTCGAGGGCAATGGGTGACGCTGGGGATTGGCCTCGCATGGCCTTTCGCCCTGACCATTGCGTACTTCGCCGCTCACCACGCGCTACCGGCTATGCTGGCGGATTGGTTCTGGCCGTTCCACAACTATTCAAAGGCGAACAGCGTCCCCTTCGGCTACATGGCTTGGTCTGATCAAACCCGGCAAAGACTCTTCGGTTCAGGCAATTGGCTGGTGCGGGGGATCGTGCTGTTCACGGTCATACCCTCCTTCATCATCCCGGTCCTTCCGGTCGTTGCCATCATCTTGTTAATCTATTGGATTCTTGAGGCAAAAAAGGGGGCGCTGGCGAAAGATCGCGTGGCGTATTACATCCTTGTCTGCTCGAACCTTACGGGACTTCTGGCCTCGGTGCTTGTTACCAGGGCCGACGTCCTCCACTTCACATATCTGATTCCGCCGCTGTATTTGGTCCTGGCCTGGGTGATGGACGGCGCCGACATTCGTGGTCCTTTGATCAGGGCCATCAGGCCTTTCGTTTCCTTGAGCATCCTCATTATGTTTACGACCCTGGGCATGGCTTTTCTGGTGAAAATCAGGAGCGCGAAAACAATCATCGATACCCGGCGCGGAGCAGTGCTGGTCGAGTCATCAGACGCCGTCCTGGAATACGTTCAAACTCATGTCCCCGCGGGGTCCAGGATCCTGGTCTACCCTTATCTGCCGCTCTATTACTACTTGACGGCGACTTTCAATCCAACTTCCTTCGATTACTTGCAGCCCGGAATGCACACGCGCCAGCAGGAGCAGGAAGCCATCCACCAGGTCTCCGCAGATCGGACGGCGGTGATCGTATTTCAGCCTTCATTTAGCGACTCAATTGCTGCCTCCTGGCCGAAGACCTCTCCGGCGTCCCTGGCCAGTGACCCCGTGGCCGACTACATTCTTTCGCACTATCGTCCGTGCAGGGTTCTGGCCTCCGCCTTCAAATCGGACTGGAGGTTTGTGTTCATGGTTCGAAAAGACCTTGCTTGCCCTGACACGCTCCACAGCGACCGCCGCCTTCCCTCTGGCGCGCAACCTCAGGCTATGAAGTAACGCAAATATGCGCTTTACGCACACTTTCCACAATTCAAGTACGATGCCGCGCGGGGAAACCCTCAACGCGGCAGATGGTCAACGAGATTGTTACAATGGCTTGGTTCGCAAGCAATTAAAGAGTCTCGGACTTTGAACTGTGATGCAGGTAAGGGAAGGCGGATGATGCACAAGACGGCTTGGACCGAAGGGGAATCATGAGATTGGTAATGAGTCCTGAACGCAAACGCCTTGCCGGACACATGTTCATTGGGCTGTGCTTTCTGTACCTGGCGATGGTTTTGCCGCCAAGCTATTTCATCGATTCCGCGATCGCTGGGTATTTCATCATACTCGCCGATTCTTTCCTCCGGCAGACCGACCCAGACCAGCGAGTAACCAACTTTCGCGCGGCGTCGCTGCTGGTTGTTCTCACAGTGATCGTTATTCCGATTGCTGAATCTCTTGTAGGCGCGGCCCGTCCGACAACAATGGACGGATTATTTCGAGCCGCCGACATGCACCTTGGCTTGGACGGATTTGCTTTGTCGCGTTTCTGTTTGGCCCACGGCTGGGCTTATTATCTGACAATCGGAGTGTACTCGAGTCTGCCTTTGGTCATGGCCCTGGCGTGGATTGTGAGCCGCTCGTTTGTTTACCTTGGCGCGGCGGTTGGGGGCGGTTTGCTGGCCCTTCCGTGTTATCTCCTTTTCCCTGCGGTCGGCCCGCAGTACGCTTTCATTGGCTGGCCAGGACAGACGGCCCAGCTTCAAGCATTCGTCGGTGCAACGCACCCGCGGAACTGTATGCCATCGATGCACTTCGCTTGGGCGGCCTTGGCCGCCGTCAATGCCCGAGGACGATGGCGATCGCTATTTTTCGCCTATGCCGGACTCATGGGCCTCGCGACTGTGGCTGGCGGTGAGCACTACTTTATTGACGTTCTCGCTGCCATACCTTTTCTTTTGGGCGTTCAGTGGGCAGCTCTGAGACTCGGAAGGAAATACAGTCTTGTCGCGCCATCAGCGAGGATCTTGGCGAGAGAGAGCCCGGGACGATCTCAAATGAAGTGATCGAGCAAGGCAAATTCAGGCTTTACGTGTCTTGACTCCAAGTGAGCGGGGCAAGAGGTGAACGTCAGTATTGAGAAGCGTCATTCAATCACACTGGATGAGATCATGGCCTTTCAATTCGACCGTAAGAAGTGCGGAGTAACGACGAGCGTATTTATTGGCGCGCTGCCTTTTGGGGACAAAACCACCGAATGTCGGGAGGCAATCGACGTAGTTGGGAAAGTCATCTCGCGTCACGTTATGCGACATTCTGTCGACCTCCTGAAGGGAGTAGATTTACCAAATGTATACACCTCGACCCTCAGCCGTGTCTCCGGGCATTGAGTAGCGAATTGGATCGACCAGCTCTTCTAGTCTCTTCGCCTTGTGAATCGCAGCCTTCTTGTCAATAAAGCTAACTTATTGATATATTTGGCGGGTCCCTGCGTGTTTTTGGGCCCTCATGAAAAGCGTAATTATTGTGGTCCCCGACTTGCACCGTACTAGACGGTTTGAGTTTCTCGGCCACGCGGCGTTTCGTGGCCGTGCAGCTCTGTTCAACATTACGCAAGAAGGGGTTTGGCCATGACTAATTCAGTTTTGAGTATGCTCGCCCGGTTGCACCAAGAGGAGGAAGGCCAAGGCATGGTGGAGTATGTTTTGATCATCGCCTTGGTTGCTCTCGCTGCCACCGCGGGAATGAGTACCTTGGCAAAAGCCATCAACAATGCTTTCAGTTCGGTTGGGGCTCTCCTCAACTCGTACGTTTAGTGGCTCCTGTGGCCTGGATGGCTTGATGGGACCTGGGGGTTCTCAGGGTCAGGTGGTTCGCCCTCCCAGAAGCGGCAGGTATGATGCTTGTTGGTTGGTCGGGCCGTCTGGCGGCGCAGGGAGAGCTGTGCGAGAGGTCAAGCTGGCCCGGCTTTGTTTGTCAAGATAGCCCGGACAATAGTTGTGGGCCCGGAAGCAAGTGCAGCGGGAGTGTGCGTTTCCCGCCAGCGCTTTGGTGTGTATTGCGCCTACTAAGCCGTACAAAGGTCAAGTGGAGATTTTACTAATGCTTGGAGCTACGGTTTGTGCTATAGCCGGCGCGGTGAGTGACGTACGTTCAAACCGCATCCCGAACTGGCTGACTTACGGAGGTATCGCGCTTGCCCTCTCACTTCGGGCCGCCGTGGGAGGCTGGAGGAGTTTGGAACAGGGAGTAGGCGGCATATTGCTTGGCGGCGGAGTCTTCTTTGTGTTTTTCCTGGTCCATGGGTTGGGAGCGGGGGACGTAAAGCTGATGGCTGCTGTGGGCGCCTGGGTGGGCCCTCATTCAACCTTGGGCGTGCTGATCGCCACCGCTCTGGCGGGCGGCGTCCTCGCCCTGGTTTACATGGCGTTTTACAAACGGGTCGGCAGCACTTTTCGGAATCTTGGTGCGCTTCTGCGCTTTCACCTTCGGGCCGGTGTCCGGCCTCATCCAAAACTCAATCTTCAGGGTCCCGAAACCATTCGGCTGCCTTATGGATTAGCTATCGCCATGGGCACGCTTTATCTGCTTATTTCAGAAAGCCATATCTCGGGGGTGATCTACGGACACTAAGCGGCTTGGGTTGGCAATGTTAATTGCGATTGCTATCGCCAGCGTCATCACGTTTGTTGTATATCGTCGGCTTAGCAAAAACGCAACTCAAATCCGGACGCTCCAAATAGTCGCCGCAGCCAAGGACCTGCCCGCGGGCGCGGCCTTGGCAGCAACGGATGTGAATCTCATCCAGTGGCCGGCGAGCGTCCCTTTGCCGGGTTCCTTTACGAAGGTTGAAGACGTGGCGGGTCGGCCGCTCATCTATCCGCTGGGCAAGGGAGAGCCCGTCATGGCCAGAGACTTGGCCATACCCGGTTCAGGGATTGGGCTCTCGGTGAAGATACCTGCCGGAATGCGGGCTACCTCAGTTCGTTCTAATGAGGTCGTGGGTGTGGCAGGTTTCCTTTATCCAGGCTCTACCGTTGATGTTCTGGGGACATTCACCGTTCCGGGCAATCCCAATCCCATTACCGAGACTTTGTTGCAGAACGTCCAAGTCCTGACGGCAGGCACGCAAATCGAGCCGGATCCAACAGGCAAACCCCAAACTGTCAATGTGGTGACTCTACTCCTCAGCCCCGAAGACTCGCAGAAACTTCTCATGGCCAGCACGCAAAGCACGATTCAGTTCGTATTACGCAACGGGGCGGACCAAGGGAAGGAAAACGTCAGACCCACCAGGCTGGACGAATTGATTGCCACGGCTAAAGCTCCAGAGCTGCCCCCGCCGGCGCCGGGTCGTCACAAAGTAGCCAAGCCGGTGCCTCCAACTCCGCCGCCCTCGGAGTATGTAGTGGAGGTCATCCAGGGGCCGACGCGCAATGAGCAGAAGTTTTCATCCGGGACTCCCCAAGAGGGTGGTGGCAAGCGCCAATGAAAAACTCATCTGCAATTCGTATAATGCTATTTGTTTGGACCCTTGGTTTGCTCTTGGCAGGCGGGAAGTGCTTCGCGCAAGGGACCCCTGTATCGCCGGAGGGCCAGCCTCTTCACATCCTGGTTGGCAAGTCGGTCGTTATAAACCTCCCATCACGCTTGAAGCGTGTGTTGACAAGCAATCCAGCCGTGATCGAGGCTCTGGTCACGAGCCCTATGCAAGTGGTGGTGGAGGCCAAGGCTGCTGGAAAGAGCAGCCTGATCCTGTGGGACGAGAATGGCAGCTCCCGAATGCTGGATGTGTCTGCGGATCTGGATTTGTCGGGCCTGCGGGCCGCAATTCAGAGAGCGTATCCCGACCAATCAATCCAGGCGCAGGCCGACGAGGGCAAGATCATCCTGAGCGGAACGGTGGGAGGTCAGCCGGATGTGGACGGCTTGACAAAGATGGCGAGCCTCTACTCCAAGGACCTCGTGGACTCGCTGACAACAGTTCCACACCCTCTACGGCAGATCCTTCTGGAAGTCAAGGTCGCCGAAATCGACCGAACCAAGCTCGATCAATTCGGCTTCAACTTACTCAGCACTGGGAAAAACAACATCGGCACGACCTCCACGCAGCAATTTGGCGCCATTTCAGGTTCAGGAGCAGGACCTTTCAGTATCAACGCTCCGTATTCGGGGACGAGCTTCGGAATGACCAACCTGCTGAACATCTTCCTTTTTCGCCCCGACCTTAACCTGGGCATGATGCTCGAGGACCTCCAAACCAAGACTGTGCTGCAAATCCTTGCTGAACCAAACCTCCTTGCCCTCGACGGCAAGAAAGCGAGCTTCCTAGCCGGGGGTGAATTCCCCTTCCCGGTCTTGCAGGGCGGAACGACCATCGGGGCCGTCACGATCCAATGGCGACCGTTCGGTGTAAAACTGGATTTCACGGGGCATGTCAGTCCCGAGAATACCATTCGCCTGCAAGTTGCCCCAGAGGTCAGCACTCTCGATTATACTAATGCTCTGACCATATCGGGTTTTACCGTGCCGGCCATTTCGACCCGCCGCGCGGAGACGGAAGTCGAGCTGAGGGATGGACAATCTTTTGGAATCGCCGGGCTTCTGGACGAGAGAGTGCAGGCTCTGATGAGTAAGATGCCGGGAATTGGTGACCTACCCATTCTGGGGCAGCTGTTTCGGTCCAAATCGCAAACCCTGAGCCGAACGGAGCTCGTGGTTCTTGTGACACCCCACATTGTCGATCCCGTGAACACCGGGAAACAAATGACGGCGACGCCGAAGTCTCCGATACCCTATCTGCAAACTCCGAAATACGACCGGGATCTACCAAGCCACAAGGAGCTTGAGAAACCTGCTCAACAGACTACACCCAAACAAGAACCGTGACCATGGACACTAATGAGAGCTTGGGAATTCCTTTCGCCGAGGGCCCTCCCTCTCGAGAATGGCTCTCGCTCGTTGCAATCTGTCTGGATGCCGAATCTGGCGCGGCGTTGAGGCAGTTTGTAGAAGGCACCCCTTTTCTTCGGCTGGAAGCTGAAGTGCACAGCTATCTTGCTGAAGAAGACGCCAGCCTCACGTGGACGCAGCCACCCGGGCCAGACATATGCCTGATCGACTTCGACCAAGACCGCGCAAAAGCAAGCGTCACGGCAGAACGAATTCACGAGCGATTGCCGGGCACCGCCCTGTTCGCGATCTCGTCGCACTCCGAACCCGACCTGATTATCGACGGCATGCGCTCTGGCTGCAGCGAGTACCTCGTCAAGCCTGTGGGCGGGGAGCAACTGTGGAAAGCGGTCGCACGTGTGGGTGTACGTAAACGAGAAAGGCGTGCACCCATCAGCGGTCAAGTGCTGACTTTCCTCGGGGCCAAGGGTGGGGCGGGAGCGACCACAATTACCACGCATCTCGCGGCACTCTTGGCAAAGTGCTGTTCGCGCAAAACACTCCTGATCGATCTTCATCCGGGCTGTGGTGAAGCTGCCCTTTTCCTCGGCCTGACTGAACATCAGTATCACTTTTACGAACTCGTCGAGAACGTGGACCGGCTGGACTCGGAGTTGCTTCAGAGTTTCGTATTGCACCACTCGAGTGGCCTGGACTTGCTGCCGGCGCCGGAAATCAAGGACCGGGTGCGTGACGTATTACCTGAGGCGGTCGGCCAGGCGGTCGCCTTTCTCCGCACCAAGTACGAGTTTGTCTTGATCGACTGCTCTCCAGGCCTGACAAACCAAAACCTCGCCGTGATCACCCACTCCGACCATGTCTACATCATCACCGTTTCAGAGGTGGCTGCCTTGCGAAACGTGGCGCGTTTGTTGGACTACTTTACCCGCCGAGAGTTCGGTCAAGACAAAGTAGACGTGGTCGTCAACCGTCATAACGCGAAGAACAATGTGATCACTGACGCCCAAATTGAAAAAGCCATTCGGAAGAGGATTTTCTGGAAAGTCCCGAACCATTACCAGCAGGTCATTCAGACAATCAATGCTGGTGATCCCTCCGCGCAGTTATCGAACTCCGCAGTTGCACGCAGTTTATTGTTGTGGGCGGAGGCTCTAGGCGGCAAGCCGGAAGCCCAGGCCGAGAAAAAGAAATGGGGTAAATATTTCCTGGGTTTGTTCGGCAATAAGAGCTGACTTCCGAAAAGGGTCTTGCTGACAGTTGGGAGAATCAAACGTCATGGGAACAATCTCAAGCCAGACGGAGACATTAGCGGGAACTGACGCGAAGAAAAAACCAGGCATTCCCTTCAAAGTTTACCAGGAACTCAAGTCCGCGGTGCATCGGGACCTACTCAACAAGGTTGATTTGGAGCGGATCGCCTCGATGCGCGACGGCCGCATTCGAAGCCAGGTCTTTGTGGTCATCCAGGAACTCGTTTCGGCGCTCAGCAACCCGATGAGCGCGCCGGAGCGCGAGCAATTGGCTCGCGAGGTGCTTGACGAAGTATTCGGGTTGGGTCCGCTGGAGCCCCTCCTGCAAGATCCGACCCTTAGTGACATCCTCGTCAATACCCACAAGCAAGTGTATGTGGAACGCGCGGGGATGCTGGAAGAAACCGGCGTAAGGTTTAAGGATGACGCTCACCTGATGCACATCATTGACAAGATCGTCGCTGCCGTTGGTCGCAGGGTCGACGAATCTTCGCCGATGGTGGACGCGCGCCTGGCGGACGGCTCAAGAGTTAATGTGATCATCCCGCCCCTCGCGATCGATGGACCCATACTGTCAATCCGGCGCTTCGGCCATGTGCCCCTGACGGCGGACGATCTGCTCGCAAACCGAACCCTGACACCGCCCATGCTGGAGATTCTCAAGGGGGCGGTGAAAGCACGGCTCAGCATGGTCATCTCCGGGGGGACCGGCGCCGGCAAAACCACCTTCCTCAATGTGCTTTCCGGATTCATTTCTGAAAAAGAGAGAATCGTTACGATCGAAGACTCGGCTGAGCTGCAGCTCAAGCAACGCCATGTCGTCCGCCTCGAATGCCGCCCCCCCAACGTCGAGGGCAAAGGGGCAGTGAGACAGCGCCAACTCGTGATTAACACCCTGCGAATGCGGCCCGACCGGATCATCGTAGGCGAGGTTCGTGGCGAAGAGGCTCTGGACATGCTCCAAGCTATGAACACAGGGCACGACGGCTCGCTCACAACTATTCATGCCAACACTCCTCGTGATGCGATCTCTCGCATGGAAACCATGGCGCTGATGGCTAACTTGAATCTTCCTGAAAGGGCCCTTCGCCAACAGATTTCGTCCGCAATTACTATTGTCGTCCAACTGGCTCGTATGAGCGACGGGACACGCAGAGTGACGCATCTGGTGGAAATCACGGGCATGGATGAAGACGTCGTGAGCATGCAGGACATCTTTTTGTTTGAAAAACGAGGTGTGGGACCCAACGGACATGTACTGGGACAGTTTTCAGCCACGGGCATACGTCCGAAGTTCGCGGAAAAGCTAAAAGCCTCTGGCATTACCGTGCCAGCAAGCATGTTTGAGCATTCTTATCAAGTTTAGGTCCGTCGAGGTTTTCTTATGTCTCTCGTGCTGCTATTCGCTGTGCTTTTCGTCTTGACTTTCGTTGCCCTGATTTGGGTCTTAAGGCCGACCAAAGCCGAAGCCGATATTCAGCGACGGTTGTCAAGCATCGGAAAAACTTACGGATTTGACACCGAGGACACCACCATTCTGCGGCAGGAAGAGCTCAGCTCGATTCCCCTGCTGAACGATTTGTTGCAGCGTGTTCCCGGCGTTCTGAACCTGCGGCACCTGATAAAGCAAGCTGGTCGAAATTGGACCGTCGCGCCGGTGCTTCTCGGGTCGCTCGTGGGGGCTCTCGTGGCGGGGTTTGTAACCAGCATCTTCACACCATCTCTTCCGTTAGTTCTGCTCGTGGGAGTTGTAGTGGGCTCTGCCCCGTACGCATATTTGTTCTTGCAGAGGCAGGCCAGGTTGCGGCACTTCGAAGAAGTCCTTCCCGGTGCGATTGACTTGATGTCTCGGGCCCTGAGAGCCGGACATGCGGTGACTTCGGTCATCGAGATGGTTGCGCAGGAAACTTCAGAACCTGTTGCTTCAGAATTCCGCACCGTTTTCGAAGAACAGAACCTGGGGCTCCCGCTGCGCGAGGCAATTGTTGGTCTGGCGAATCGAGTGCCCCTTGACGACGTCCACTTCCTGGCGACGGCGATTATCGTTCAGAAAGAAACCGGAGGCAATCTCGCCGAAATCCTGGACAAGGCGGCGTTCATTATAAGGGAGCGCATGCGGCTTAAGGGACAGGTGCGAGTCTATACGGCTCAGGGCCGACTGAGCGGTTGGGTCCTGTGTTTGATGCCATTCGCCATGTTCGTTTTGTTGTCTCTGTTGAACCCTGATTACGAAAGGAAACTGTGGACAGACCCTTTGGGGCTGCATTTCGTTTATGGGGGTCTAATCCTGATGGCAATCGGCATTTTTGTGGTTCGGAGAATTACCGACGTCAAAGTGTAATGCTATGAACCTGCTGATCATCCTAATTGGAATCGGACTTTCGATCGTTTTTTTCGCAATCTACTTGTTGTTTACTCCGCCCTCTCGCCAGAGTGAACTGTTGAACGAGGTCACGTCTCGGGTATACCGATCAGAGGATGCGGGTCCCCAACAAGAGCGATTCAGTGCAGAGAGCCTGACCAGGCCGCTGGGGTCGATCCGTAGGTTATTCGGCGGCCCCCCCAATCCCGAAATTGTCCACCGCCTCTTGCTTGCTGGCTACCGAAAGCCCTATCATGCCGACACCTTCTTAGGCGCGAAGTTGACTCTGCCAGCAGTCGCTGGAATTGGGGTTGCCTTTTTCGTGCAAAACAATGTGATCCTCTGGTTTTTTCTAGCTCTATTAGCGGGTTTCTTAGCTCCGGATTTTTGGCTCAATCACGCCATCAACAAGAGGCGACAACACATCGAACGCAGCCTTCCGGACGCATTGGATCTCCTTGCGATCTGCACGGAGGCTGGGCTGGGACTGGATCAAGCCATCGTGAGAGTCGCCCAAGAAATGCATCCTAATCACCCCGCGTTGAGCGAAGAACTCATTCAGATCAACCTGGAGCAGCGGGCTGGCAACCCTCGCCTCGGGGCTTGGCGTGGCATGGCGGACCGAGTCGGTCTTGAGAGCGTCCGATCCTTCGTCAACATGCTCGTGCAGACGGAACGCTTTGGAACACCAATCTCAAGAGCGTTGGCAGTATTTTCAGATACTTTGCGCCTTCAACGAAGACAACGGGCGGAAGAGCTTGCCGCCAAGACGACGATTAAGCTGCTCTTCCCTCTCGTTATCTTCATTTTTCCCAGTATCTTCATCGTAATCCTCGTGCCGGCGGTCATAACTCTCATGAGGAGTTTTGGTTCACTTGTTAAGTAGGAATTAACTGCACTGTTAATCTCGGAGGTGAGTAGTGGATAACGTTACGTTGATACGCGTGGTTGCGGGAATTCTCGCCGTGGTCGTGGCCATCGTTTTGGTCTACAGGATGAAGCGAAAGGCACCTCGCTAAACTCCGGTTGCGTCTCGCGGAGGGATATGGCAGCGAAGGAATTATGCATGGCTGAGAACAGCAGTAGTGTCTATGTTTACAACCAGACGAGGGAAACCTTTCTGGCCTTCCGGGTCAAAGTGGCTGACACGGGTTTGAGCCGCATGGTCGGACTTCTCGGCAAGCGGTCCCTGGAGCCAGAGGGCGGCGTTTGGATCGTGCCTTGCAATTCCATCCACACGATCGGTATGCTTTTCACCATCGATGTGGTGCTGCTTGACAAGGACTTCAAGGTCGTCGGTCTGCACGAATTACTTCGGCCATTCTCAATCACGCGGCCGAACTTTCGTGCCGAAAGCGTCATCGAGCTTCCGCCTCACACGATTTTCAAAAGCGGAACCGCGGTCGGTGATCAGTTCGTGATCGAGCGCTACGAAGCCAGCCGGACCGCATCGGTTGGCTCGTTCACGTACGGCGCTCACATAGGCAAACAGTGAAATCCCCTGGCGACTAGCGTGATAGGGTAGCCGGGAAACTGGTCGGCCGTGAATCGTATGGGATTGGTCGAACAGAAGCCTCTCTGAGACGAGTGATGAACTTGCGCGAAGCCAAGCCCGTGGCGCGCGTACCTACTCCGCCGGGGACGCCGAGCTCTGACTCATCGAGTGGTTTGGGTGCATTCTCCAGTTCCCGCAGGCAGGGTACCTGTTGCACGGGCGGGTGATTCCGCCGGCAGAACAGGGAGTGTTCCTTTGTCGCTCGCTAGAATGAAAGCGCAAATCGGGTGGTAGAAGTCTCATGCGAAAACTCTTGGCCGGTTTTGGCGCAGCCATACTACTGCTCTTGCCGTTGGGGAAACTCCCAGCTGCCCCCTTCCCCAACCGGGAGATGAAGCAACTCAAGAAACGCCAAAAAGTAGAACGGAGGATGCTCAGGCAGCAACAGCACGCCATGAAAAAAGTCATGGGGCAGCATGGGCAATCCAGCGACTCACACGCGCGCTTCAAACACAATCTGAAGATGCAGCAGCAGATGTTACAAAGAAGCCAAAAGGACGCAACTCGACGCCTGAAGAAGAATCACAACTCTGTAAAGCGACCCATCCACTAACCTGAAGGACCCTTCCTCTCGACAAGCCATGTGAAGCGCTCCAGTCTGACTCTGCGAATGTACCTTCCTCGGTTCACGCGGTTGGTAATTGCCTTCAGCAAAAGCCTTGACCATCCGAAAGCCGCTGTAGCTCTTTACATGGGGTTGTACAATTCCTGCCGAGTGCATCAGACCCTGAGAGTCACGCCCGCGATAGAAGCGGGAATTGCGGACCATTTCTGGTCACTGGGAGAACTCCTATGCGCGCAATACCCCAGGCTGACATGAAGACTTTGGGGTGGAAGGCGGCAGTTTGGATAGGGCTAGGACTAAGCGTGTTTCTGCCGGCTTGAGGTGGAGGTGGCGGCGTACCCCCCTCCAGTCACCTACGTGCTGACGGTAAACTCGACCAACCCTTCGAGCGGCGTGGCGATCACGGTTTCTCCCAGCGACGTCAACAACGCCGCGAACGGCACCACCAGCTTCACGCGCACGTATGATTCCGGGGCCACGGTGACTCTGACGGCGCCGGCCACGGCGCAAGTGTTCCTCTATAGCAACGCCAGCCTAGCCGCAATCGTGGCGCAATCCCCCCTGACGGTGACGCAACCCTCCGGGGGCGGAATGGCAAGCACAATCAGCACCACTTTTCCTGCGCAGTCGATCGCCCAGTTGGTGGTGCCGCAGTAATAAGCGCCTGTACGCCGACGCCGACGCACCTGGATTGCTAGACGCGAGGAGTGGGGATAGGGTCAGCGGGGATCGAGTGGTCCCGGTCCCCCCTCGCTCCTGGGGGAACGCAAATGTACTGGGCAGCTTTGAAAACTAGATGCCACGGGAGTCGGCATCCGGTTATGGCACGAACTCCCGCAACGAATGCTTCCAAAATCTGTTCGTTTTCGATTTCAGAGAAATCCGGAAATCTGTGGGTTTACCCGCTGGGCCCCGGGTGTCGTCCCGAGCCCCTTCTCTTCAGGGTGTTATCTTTCCGGCCAGCATGAATGGCTGGTAATAATCGACTGGCGGATGTATAGGCACCGAGGTCCATCAGGCTTAAGTATGCCCGGAGCGTAATCCCCTCGGAGGGGCGCTGTCAACACTCTCGGCGTCAGCGTTTTCTGCGCGACCGCTGGATGCGGCGAACCGTTTCAAGAATGTAGTAGGTGAAAAGACCCGAGGACGTAAACATGACAACGGACGCCAAGAGGAGTCCGGTAAGCAACAGAAGCGCAGTGGCGAGGGCGTCACTCATTGCCATCCTGTGGCCCTACCTCTTCCACCCATGGTGACCTCACTGTTGCTCGCGGGGATCACCTTGGGTTTCGAGCGAGTCGAGGAAGACCATTACGACCTTGGGGTCGAACTGCGTGCCGGAGCACCGGCACAATTCGGCAAGGGCCTCCTCGCAAGTGCGGGCACTCTTGTAACGCAGGTCGGAAAGCATATTGTGGAAACACTCAGCCACCGCCACGATTCGCGCTCCCAGCGGGATTTCTTCCCCTTTCAGGTGGTCGGGGTAACCTTTCCCGTCGTATCGCTCGTGGTGGTGGCGCACGATGCGCTCGATGGCTGTCACTTTCAAAGGTTCCACTATCTTCGCGCCCCAGGCCGCATGACTCTTCATGACCTCGAACTCTTCCGGTGTCAGGCGATCTGGCTTGTACAGGATGTTGTCAGGGATTCCGAGCTTCCCGACATCGTGAAGGGCGCCCGCCAGACGGATCTCTTCGGTTTCTGCCTCGGATAATCCCATCTGCATTGCGATCTGACCTGCCAGCCTGGAAACCCTCTGAGAATGGCCCTCCGTTGGCATCTTCTCCTCGCTTTGCCGTGATGGGCGCTGACAGCACGAGTCTTCCCATCTTCTGCCTCGATTCTATTCCTGAAGATGCGCGTATTCAACGGTACTAAGATACGCGTATTCAACGGTACTGAGGTAAGGTGTCGAAGTTGCCATTATTGTCCTTCATCGTTGCGCCTGTATACTTGACAAGCCCATGGGAAAACGCTGAGGTTTAAGCCCTGGACAAAGAAGAACATACAGAAAACCATTTAGCCACCCTCCTCAAAACCTCTGAGAACATCTCCGTGCTCTTTTTGCAAGTAGGCTTTCAGGGAATCCACACCCTGCACCTGGGCGTCGGAAAGGCGGGCGTAACTGGCGGCCATTATCAGGTCAAGGTGGAGTGAATTTCTGACGATATACCTAACGACCACTCTGGAGGCGGTCGGGGGTCCGGTTTCCAGAGAGAACCTTGAAATCGAAGGTTTTAGGCCGCCTCTACCAACGAACGGTCACTGCGGGCTCCCAGCGGGATTATGACCACTGGCCAGTCCCACAGAAATATTGTCAGGTGAAAAAATTGTCCCTGGGTGCCCAATACTTGTGGTAGGATGTTAACTGGGCTGGAGGAAACCTGACCACTTCTCGTCTCATCGGGAGGTGGCTGATTTTTCTTTGAGCCTCGCACGTTTTCAGGGCTCCTCGGGAAAGCGGACTCGGCAGCACCTAGCGGGAGGCAGATGACCTTCATGCGCGACGGGGCGTGTCCCGAGAACCGCGATGGAGGCTGGCGAAGAATGCAGTGAGCGCGGGCCATGAGGCCGCGCGGGGCGCCATCGCCAACATTCTTAAGGAGAAGGCAGTTTGGGTGTTCGTCTTCAGCATCAGAACAGTACTGTAGCTTGGCGGAACAGGAAAGGTCATCAGGGTCGCGGTGGAGCTGAAAGCAGTCGAGGTGGTTCCATGAACCTTCTTCGGAACATCTGGGATTGGGTCCAGGAACAGATTGTCGGCTGGGTTCCTGAGGATGATGCCCTCTGTGAGTTCGACTGCCGCAAACCGCAATGCACCGAGGGGGAATGGGAGAATTGTACACGCCGCTTGCAGCGCGCGGCAGGGGAATTGATGCCTGCGAAGGAAGCAGCTTCAGAGGCGGTTGCGGAGTCGACGCCTGCGGATAATGTCATGCGCTAGAATTCCAACCGGCCTTGGAATCCACAACATTGCGCGCCACCTCCACCCATTGCCAAGCCCACAATTATGTTATGGAAGCCATACGCTGTCTGTTCTTGGCATTATCCAGTTTAACGGATTTAACATAGGTAATGCGTATCTAAATCTCACATTGAACATCGATAGTAAGATTTTTGATATTCAACCGATATACCACCACTTCAGAAAGTTACGAGTGAGATCTTAAACCAGATTTATGAGATCAACTATTTCCTCCCAACATGCGGGTGCCATTTTTCATCTGTATTTATGCCTGCCTAAACGCAGTGAAGAGGCCTTGGAGCTACGGGATTAGGTGGTTGCCTCTTTGTCCGGAGTTTCAGATTCAATAGGCCCCGAACCGTCCCTCGCGGTCAATATAAACACCTCCGCTTCCGTTGGGTGCTTGCGACGCTCCCCTTCAATTGGCCTGGGTTCCGCTTGCGGGAAGCGAGCCTTCCCAAGTAGGTAAAGACCGTAGGAGTATTCGGGCAACGCCCTGCGTACTTCGAAGTCGCAGAACCCGGCATGCAGTGCTGTGCGCAAATTCCTAATTGCAATCTTCATCTTACAGGTTAGGCCGTTATAGCCGCCAAACGCAGCTATGACCATGCTTTCTTCGTCGCTTTCTTGGTCTTCAAGGATGGCTTCTGCGCTCCCCTCAGACAGCGATACGGAAACCCAACCCCGATCAATTCTGCGCAATTGGGGTTCAACCTCAGTGGCGCGAACACGCAAAAACCCCACTGGTTGGCCTGTTATATTCAACTCAGAGAGGCGGTCCCCGATGGGGCGGATCTCACAATAGGCTCTCAAGCCTGCCTGCTCAAGCCTGGCCGTTTTGTCCTTTACGTCTATTCTTATAGAATCGGGGGCTGCCCATCCCGAGTACTTCGGGAATTGGAATGCGAAAGCGGATAGGTCCGACTTGAGAAGGTGTTGAGGAATCCCAAACGAAAAATACGGACCCCCGCCACTGAGGAGCACTCTGCGATGCATAGGGAGCACGACTGCTGCGCGTCGAGCGATAAGGCCTCCTCCTATCGCCATTTCTGCCCGCCTCAGAACGAATGACCATGGGGCTGCATTCTCAAAGAGGTGTTCCTGAATTTCGGTATAGGGAAACACCACTATCCCATAAGGGCAGGTTAGCCGAAATGGAAAGCTCGCCGGGCCAGCCTCAATCGTTATACTGCGATGGTCGGGATTTCTAGTAATTTGCACGATTCCGCTCTCCCCCACTCCAAACCCCCATATATGGTGACACAGGGCGGCAATAGCGTAGGGAAACACAACTAGGTCATCAAAATCGTATTCCTCCTCGACTTGTTGAAGTATCCGAATGGTCGGGTTGAAGGGGATCTTTTTACCCCGGGGCCGGGCCAAGGAGGCCAGTGCCTGAGCTCCGCGAGCTCTCAGGCATATCCCGTACCCCCAGCCTGGACTTTGAAGTGTCAATTCGGCGCCCAACTCGTCTTCGATTTGATGCCAGAGGCCGACGATGTCTTCCGCTTTCAGCTTCATCAAGAACACCCAAACGAGATTAATTCTCCTCGATTCCAGAAGATTACGGTGTCAACCGGGATTGCCTGTTTCGATATCGAGCCAACAGATAACATACACCCGACCGCCTCTGAATGGAATGTCCAGTTGCGTTTTCAGTGCTCGGCGCCTCCAACGACCACCGAAGGAGCCACCGTAAACTTGATTCCCACGTCGAGGTACGAGACATTCAGGATGGGAGGCCGTCGCATCAAGTTCATCGTGGCGGTGTTTCAGGCGAAGCTTTTGTGGAAGCGCTGGATAAGTAATCTGAAAGTCTCTAGGATGGTGGGGGGACCGCCAGCGGTGCGCGAGGAATTCTATCCCCCGTGCTCAACGTAAAAGGCTTGGGCGTTACAGTCCGAGTTTCTTCGCTGCCAATTCGGTGCCGGTCACTCGAGCACGGATCTTTTCGAACGCTGTCTCGCGCGCCGTCGATGCGTCGTCGCTGAAGGGAGCGAATCCGCAGTCATCCGTGGTCCCAAGTCGCTCGACAGGCACGAACTCGGCAGCTTCCAAAACTCGATCCCGCACCTCCTCCGCCGATTCGATCCGGGGATTGATGGGATCGATGACGCCGACGAAGATCTTCTGATCCGGTCGCGCGTACTCCCTGATCAACCCCAGAACCCGGCGGAGATCATTCTCGCTCGCCAACTGGACGTAAAAGTTCCCAGCCTCTAGCGTGAATAGATCGGGCAATAATCCGGCATAATCAACGTCCGCGCTGTGAGTGGAATCCTGGTCGCCACCCGGGCAAGTATGCACCCCGATACGCCGCCTCTCCTCTGGGGAAAAGCGACTCAGTACCCGGTTGTTGAGGCTGATGAACTGCCGTAAGAGCCGGCGGGAAGGATCGATCTTGACCGACAGGCGGCCCTCGGTAAAGTCGATCTGTACTTTGTAGGCGCCTTGCTCCAAGCAGGTGCGGATATCGGCCTCGGCTTCATGAACAAGGTCATCCAGAAACTCCTCTCTCGAATACCCCTCAATGCCTTCTTGGGGGTACAAAAGACTTAGAGCTGAGGCGGAAATGACCGCCTGTTTCAGAGGAGTCCGAGTGTACCGTTTCGCCACCTCCAAATAGGAGGCGGCATGAGTCTTGTAATGGAAAGGCCCTGAGACCAACCGGGGAAGTTGGCGCACGTGGCCATCGGCAAAAGGAATTGATATGCCGTCCGGCGCCAGGTTCATGAGGCCATCAATGGGGTAGGTAGCGAAGCTCGGCTTGGTCTGCTCCCCGTCGGTGATCACCGGCGACCCGGTGGCCTCGAACCTTTGGATCGTATCGCGGAGCGCTTGCGCATAGAGCGCGTCGAGCCTCTCTCGCGTGGCCCGACCTGCCTGAAAATCCCTGATCGCTTCGATAAGGTAACTTGGCCTGGGAATGCTACCGATCGGTTCAGTGGGAATTGTCATACGCCAAGTTTATCTGACTAATTGTCCCTTGTCAAAACTCCGCGTCATAGTGACCAGGAACTGTTATCCTCGGAGAGGTCATCTGCCGGTCGCTTGGCTTTCGCGAGAAGAGGGACTGCGGCTTGAATTGAGAAGTTCAAATCTGCTCGAACAGAGGTGAAACGAGAATGAACAAGGTACAGGTACGGTTCACGGATTACTTTGCCCAGACGATCCAGCGGATGCGGGAGGACGGATTGTTGCTGGTGAGCGCGGGCGCGGACGGAAAAGCAAACGTCATGACCATTGGCTGGGGGACGATGGGCTGCATTTGGTCGCGCCCTGTCTTCATCGTGCTGGTGAGGCCCTCGCGCTACACTTACGGGCGGCTCGAGCAAATCAATGATTTCACGGTGAATGTGCCCCCGAGAGAACTTGCGGCAGCCGTGAGCTATTGCGGATCGGTTTCCGGGAGAGACCACGACAAGTTTCAAGAGGCGCATTTGACCCCGATTCCAAGCCGCGAGGTGCGCTCGCCCATTATCAAGGAGTGCGTCGTTCACTACGAGTGCCGGACGCTGCATCGTAATGATCTGGCGCCCGAGACGCTGGCGCAGGCGGTGCGCGAGGAGTTTTATCCCAGCGGAGATTTTCACCGCGTCTTCTTTGGGGAGATCGTAGCTGCCTATGCCGACGAAGATGCCGGCAAACGCTTGAGCACCCAACCCGCCGTGGCCGGCAAGTCCCTCCACTAGGCGCCCAAGACAGCCCATCGAAGAGTTCGCCCCGCGCTCGCTCGGCCTGACGGTCCGCAAGAGGATCATGAGCCCCGAAGAGGAAGAACCGCGGACCTCAAGAACAGAGGTCTGCATTACGCTTGCTCTCATGGCGGGCGTCGAAGAGACTCGAGGATCGTCTGGCGTTCCACACCCTTATGTTTCGCCACGGCGCGGAGGATGGCATTCAGCGTTCCGATGCGAAGGTCTTTGTGGGCAGGCACAGCGAGGCGTTAGTGAGAAGGTTCTTGAGTCTCCAGCACGAGGTGGCTGCCTTCTTGATGGATGATGCGATAGCCCCAATTGCGGCAAAGAGCCTGGACAAGGTCGTGCCCGCTCAAGTCGCGTGGGATCTTCATGAGTTGGCGAGAACTTCGTCCCGGACCAAATGCAGGCGGATGGCCGCAGGCTGTTTCCGGTGGTCAAAGTAATAGGCCGCGACGGCTTCTTTTACGTTCCGGCGCAGGTCTTCCCAATTGTCAGCCTGTGTAAAAATGCCTTCCGTAAGGCATTCAGCTACGAAGCCGCCATCAGATTCCTGACTCACTTCGAAGACAATTTCGTTCATAGATAGAGCTTATTCCATCCTTGCCGGAGAAACAAGGCCCCGGGGGGGTTGCCCCGCGGGATCCCCAATTCGTAAATTGGGGAGCACTGCTCTGTTCTAATGCGTTAGTTGGAGCGTTGCATGCGAAGGCGCTCAGATGTATATTGCCAGTCGGTCAAGGAAAACTGAAATGCGGCCCTGACCGTACTCTTGTATTCGTCTCAACCGTAGGGGGCCGGCGAGGAGTGAACTCTTGAACCAATGGGCCGAGCGGGCCAAGTTCTGGCGAACTATTCCACCACTTTCGACCGCCGTATTCCTGGCGGCTGTGTTCTGCGTAGTCGGCAGCATCGGTCTTCTATCCACGGGCGTGAACCCAGACCTGGTAACGCCGCTGCAGAAAGCTTTAGTGGTTCTAATTTCGGGGGGCTTCGCCGTCGGCTATGCCCTTGCCGGCACCCGGCATAAGCCGAAAGCTCTCTTCTTTCTTATTCCCGGTCACATCGCTGCAATCTCCTTGCTGCCCAAGCTGGGTCATCGCGCTGCCGCGAGTTTCAATATCCCATTGGCCTTGAGACATAAGATCTTGCTGGACAGCATTGGAGCCATGGTACTCGTCTTAGGGGGATATATTCTGTTCATGATCTTCTTTCAGCGGGAGGGAACGCGGTACTTCAAAGCCCACACCGAAATCAGGCTGGCCAGTGAAATCCACCGGGCGCTGGTGCCTTCCTTTGTGTTGAAGGTCGGAGAATTCGAATTGCACGGCGTCTCCCAGCCAAGCGGGGAGGTAGGCGGGGATTTGGTGGACGTCATCCTGGAGGGAAACCGATGGTTCGGCTACGTGGCCGACGTCTCAGGTCATGGGGTTCCAGCCGGCGTCATGATGGCCATGGTGAAAAGCGCCGTCCGAATGCATTGGGTTGAGGGTCAAAGCGCATCAAACCTGATGGAACCCTTGAACTCCGTGCTCAGGGCTGTGAGGGCGCAGGACATGTTTGTCACTTGCGCTTACCTGCAGTCTGACGGCGGGACTGCCCTCCGTTTTTCGCTGGCTGGCCACCTGCCCATACTCCACTTCCAAGCCGCCACCGGAACGGCGGCTGAACACTCCATCCTCAACTTTCCCTTAGGCCTTTTTCCCCAACCGCCATTCGAGACCTCGGAGATTCAGTGTTCCCCGGGCGACGTTCTGGTGGTTTTGACGGACGGACTCACCGAAGTCTTTGACCGAAATGGGACGGAACTGGGCTTGGAGCCTTTGAAGCGCACCCTTCAGGAATCCGGGGCCGAGCCTCTGGAACAAATCTCGCTCCGCCTGCAACGCACGGCTCGCCAGCACGGACCTCAGTCCGATGACCAAACCATGCTCATCGTTCGCCGGTTGCCTCTTAACCCCGAATCTGCGACCTGATTCTTGCAGGAAACTGTAGACATCAAAGACGGCGGTCTGCGCTACGCTTGCTTAAACCGAAGCCAAGCTTATGTACTGATACTTACTCCAAGCAGCGCAACCACCCCTGCCGCCAGCCCGCCGTCGGCGTCGCCGCCCGCAAGGGGCCAGAACTGTCCCCCAATCGGAGCTGAGGCCCGGCAACCGAGGGCGCGAAGCGGACGGAGTGTGTTGATTCGGCTATATCGGTTTTGGGAACGATCGCTTGAGCGATCAAGTGCTCCTTGCGCTCGACAGGTTCACTCGTTCCGGGGGCTATGTATTGATGAGGGAGGGCCGGGACGGGAGCCCCGTCACCCCCCAGTGCTGTGCTTGATTCGAGACCCTCTTCTCCCGAAGCTTAGCGGGTGGAAAATTTATAAACCGTCGTGGAGTGGTAGGTCTGGCCCGGTCTCAGAATCGTTGACGGGAAACTCGGCTCGTTGGGCGAATCCGGATAATGCTGCGTCTCCAGGCAGAAGCCGTAGCGCACCTTATAGACATGGCCCTGCTTGCCCGTGAGGGTGCCGTCCAGGAAATTGCCCGAATAGAACTGCACCGCCGGCTCCGTCGTGTAGACCTCCATGACACGACCGGTGGTAGGTTCATAGACCCGCGCGGCGAGTGTCAAGCCTTTGTCTTTTCGGTTCAGCACGAAGTTGTGATCGTAGCCGCGCCCGAAAATCAGTTGGTCATCTTTCTGGTCGATCCGGGCTCCAACCACCATAGGCTTGGTGAAATCGAGGGGCGTCCCTTTCACGCTGACGATTTTGCCGGTGGGGATGAGCGTCTTGTTCACCGGGGTGAAGGTGTCGGCGTTCAGCAGGAGTTCGTGGCCGAGGACGTCGCGCTGCCCATCTCCTGCCAGGTTGAAATAAGTGTGGTTCGTGAGGTTGACCGGGGTGGCCTTGTCTGTCGTGGCGTGATACTCGAAGATCAATTCGTTCTTGTCGTTCAGCGTGTAGGTGACCGTCACCTTCAAGTTGCCGGGGTAGCCCTCATCGCCGTCCGGGCTAGTGTGCTTGAAGACCACTCCCACCTCATCCGGTTTCTCAAAGGGTTCAGCTTCCCACACGACCTTGTCGAAGCCTTTGTCGCCTCCATGCAAGCTGTTGGGGCCGTCGTTTAGCGGCAGCGTGTATTCCTTGCCGTCGAGGGTGAACTTGCCCTTGGCGATCCGGTTTCCGTAACGACCGATAATGGCCCCAAAATAGGGAACCTTGGAGGTGTAGTCGTCTGCTTTGTCGAATCCAAGAACTACATCATCAAAGTGGCCTTTCTTATCAGGGACTCGTATCGAAACGATAGCGCCACCATAGGTCATGGCGCGGACTTCCATGCCGTGCTTGTTCTTCAGAGTGTACAACTCGACGGGTTTCCCGCCGGGTGTTTTTCCAAAGGCTTCTTTTTTGATCATGTCTTTCCCCTGTGGAGAAGATGGGACCGCCGAGCCGGTCCAGAAAGGAAATAACGTCAGGCACAACGCGAGCAGAACAGAAATGCGGTGAATCATGGTCGCTCCGTAAAGGTTTGAATCACGAGGGATGGGTTGGCCGGAATGCCGTGTCATGTCTCTGCGGGTTCGGTCGTACTCAAGATAACTAACCCAGAGGATTGTTACAGGACTGGGGGTCAGAGTCAAGCGTCCTGTTGCTGCTTGCAGGGTCGCCTCAAAGTCCCCCAAAGGTGGCATCCCAAAGCGGCTCCGCCGCCTGCTGTGCGGAAAGGCTTCGCCTTTCCGAGGGCTTTCGCCCTGACTAACCCCCTCGGCTCGGCTGGAAGGCTCAGCCTTCCAACCGAGCCGAGGGGAAGAAGGGAGGCTGCGTGCGCCGGAAAGCCAGAGGCTTTCCGCATCCTGCGTGCGAGGGAGGGCAGAGCCGCCTTTTTCGCGACTTTGAGGCGACCCTGCTCGTGCTTGAAAGGCTCGTCCAGCAAGCGGGCTTGTTTCATTCGCAATCCCCTTTTCTGCAGGGCCTAGTATGCTGGCTGACGACTGACGGCCAGGGTGCAATCGCGGCGTGCTTAGAGCGCGCCCTTTATGATTTTCCGGTACTTGTCGAGTGCTCCTCGACCACGCTCCGTCAGCCGGCAGATGGTGAGGGGGTATTTTCCACGGAAGGTCTTCTCGATTGCGATGTACCCTGCCTCCTCCAGCTTGCACAAATGCACTGACAGGTTTCCCTTCGTGAGCCCCGTTGACTGGTGCAGGTACCTGAAATCGGCTTCCTTGACCGCAGCCAGCAGCGCCACCACCATTAGCCGTGCCGGCTCGTGGATGATCCGATCGACCTCTGCGAGTCGCTGGATTTTTGCGCTCATCTCATTCCTCTGTTTCCATCGGCTGCCGGATGAACCGCAGAAACACGACGCCACCCGAAATAAGGGTCACCAGGCCCTGAAAACCGAGCAGCATTGTGAACCCGATCTCAAGTGAGATTCCAGCGAAAGCCAGGAGCACACTCGTCGCTGCCATCAGTATGCCCTCGATGACGAAACGGCGTTGTCGGCCGCACCAAGCTATGAGCGCACCGCCAAGCAGCCCGGTTCCGGCGAGTAGCCAACGGTCCGGTAGTAACAACCGTTTCACGACTTCCGATAGCGCCAGGGCCAGCAGCGCGGCAAGCACGATGACGAGGCCGATCCACCTCCACCCAATCGGCTTGTGTTGTACATAGCCCACCCGCTCCATCAAATATCGTCTCCGCACCCATTCCAAGGCCCAGGGGGAGCCGAAGATCAGAAATGGAAGCAACAAGGCGAAGGCAAGGACCGCTAATTTGAAACCAATCGATTCTGGGGGCAGCACAGCTCGCGCATAGATGATGCCTGCGGCGAGTAGGAAGATCAGCCCCACCGCAATCTCCGGCAACCCATCGCGGTTGTAAGCCCTTTGCACGAGCTGCCTCGCAACTGCTTTCGGATCCGAAGCGCCGGTCAGACAAGATGCATTCTGCATATTAAACTCCGTAGACTAGTTTACATCACAGACTAGTCATCCCCATTGTGTACCGCACGGTGGTGCTTGTCAAGCATAACTTTTAAACAGTTTCAGCTCCGATTGACTGTTGACCCAAACCTCGAAATGGTTTGGCGCGGCGACACCGTGCCTGTCTGCTTTCGTCCGTCTGAACCTACCGAGGCTTGGAGGCGGGCGGGAAACTTTTCAGGGTCTTGGCCATGAGATCATCAACTTTCTTGTTCAGATCCTTCAAAGCCTTCTGAGGATCCCGAATCTTCTCCGAGGCAAGCGCCGTCCAAACAGGCTTTCCAGTGCCAACATCCGTCACGGTGAGCTTCAACTTGGCCAGTGCGTAAATCCACACGGCTGGGGGAACACCCTCGAGATCGATGGAAGCAAAGATGGGGTCAAGCGGCAGTCCGTAGAGCATCTGGGGTTGCGCCGAGGTCTCGACCTCGGGGAGAGCGCCCGCTTCATACTTGATGCGGAAGTCGGGGCGATTTTCGTCGAGGACAAAGCCTTTCGCCTGCAATTGGCGGTTGAGCGATTCGACCAGGACCTTGTCAATGTGGGCTTGGCCCTCCGGCCGCTGACGCGTGAGGAGAAAGTTCTTGCCGATGGCATAACGCTTGTAACGCGTGAAATCGTTTGACTTGTCGTAGCCAGACTTAATCTTCTGGTCGCAGCCGGGTGTGGCAGCGAGCAGGAGCACCACCCCGCCGAGTGCCAAGCAGTGAAGGCCTGTTCTCATGAAATCGTTCTCCCCCAGCGGCGGCGAGCCGACCGGATTTTGTACCACCGCAACTGAGACAGTGGTCCCAAAATGAAGACGGGGAGCCGGTCTGGCCCCCCGCTTCCTTACTTCACTTTTTTCTTAGCCGTGGCAGCGTCCGCGGAACGTCGCCAGCGGTGCGCACCGCAAGAGCGGTGTGATCATTCGACTTTCATATGCGTGCACGGTGGAGTCATACCTCCTCCCGTCAGCATATTTTCTTCTTACTCCTCTGCACGATGAATTGCAAGACATTTCTCTTCTCCACCCGTCGGCCCGCTCGGAGGCCGTATGGGGACCGATGGCGGAGACACCTACTCGTTTCGCGAAATCAGCGCTTGGCTTGGCGAGGCGGGCTTTGTAAACCCGCGCACCCTCGAAGGCCCCCGGTCCTTCGCCCCTGATCCTGGCGACGAAGCCCTGACTTTTTCCACAACCTGCCAACTCGGATTTCTCACCACGAATAGGGAAGGGCGGGGTTTTAACCCCGCCGTTGCCGACGCTTCTAATTGTCTCCCCGTCTCGCGCCCCGCGCCGTCCGTCAGCCGACGGACGGCGCGGGGCGCGAGGCGAACAGAAGGTTGGGAGCCGCTGCGCGGCGGGGTTAAAACCCCGCCCTTCGGTTGCCCGGCTCAAAGCGGAGAAGCATGGTGAGAAATCCTGACTAAGTCGCGCGGGCCTCGCTCGCCTGCCGCCGGTAACCATACTCCTTTTTCAGCTTGTAAGTGATGCTATCCACCAAGGCCCGCCAGCTTGCCTCGATGAGGTTTTCGGAAACCCCCACCGTTCCCCAGGTCTCGTGGCCGTCGGTGGTTTCGATCAGCACTCGCACCTTGGCGTCCGTGGCGGCTTTGGCGTCCAGCACGCGGACCTTATAGTCGGTCAAGCGAATGTTGCGGATGCAGGGGAAAAAAGTGGTGAGCGATTTCCGCAGCGCCCGGTCCAAGGCGCTCACCGGGCCAACCCCTTCCGCGGCGGTGTGTTCTTCCGTGCCGTCCACGCGCAGCTTGATGACCGCCTCCGAGTAAGGCTGGTCGGCGCCTTTCTTCTCGGTGATGACGCGGAAGCCATCCAACTCGAAAAACTCCTTGGCGTGGTGCACGAGTTTGTCAAACAGGATCTCAAAAGAGCCTTCGGCGCCTTCAAACTGATAGCCGTAGTGCTCCATCTCCTTGAGTTTGTCCACCACCAGCTTGGCGTCGGGCGAGGACTTGTCGATCTCCAGGCCCAGCTCCGCCGCCTTGTAAATCACGTTGCTCTTGCCGGAAAGTTCCGAGACTAAGACGCGGCGTTCGTTGCCCACCACCGCCGGATCCACGTGCTCATAGGAAGATGCCTCTTTCACCACCGCGCTCACATGAATGCCACCTTTGTGGGCAAAGGCGCTTTTGCCGACATAGGGCAAATCCTGGCGATGATGGAGGTTGGCCAACTCGCTGACGTAGTGGGACACCTCCGTGAGGCGCTTGAGGCTTTCCCGGCCGATGCAGCGCAGGCCCAACTTCAGCTCGACATTGGGGATCACCGAACAAAGGTTGGCATTGCCGCAGCGTTCTCCATACCCGTTGATCGTGCCCTGCACTTGCACCGCCCCCTGCTGCACGGCGGCGATGGAGTTGGCCACCGCCATTTCGCAATCGTTGTGGGTGTGAATCCCCAGGGGCGTCTTGACATGTTTCGCAGCCCTCTGGAAGCGCTCGACAATGTCGGCAGTCAGAGTGCCGCCGTTGGTGTCGCATAACACGATGGTGTCGGCGCCTGCCTCCTCGGCAACCTTGAGGGTAGCCAACGCATAAATCGAGTCGGCTTTGAATCCGTCAAAGAAATGCTCGGAGTCGTAGATCACTTCCTTCCCTTTGGATTTCAGGAACGCCACAGACTCGCGAATCAGCTCCAGGTTTTCCTCCAGCGAGATGCCCAAAGCCACTTTCACGTGCAAATCCCAAGTCTTCCCGAAGATGGTCACCACCGGGGTGTTGGCTTCGAGAAGCGCGTGAAGGTTTCGGTCGTGGGCTAGGCTGTGACGCGGGTGGCGGGTGCTGCCAAACGCCGCCAGCTTGGCATGCTTCAGCTTCAGTTCCTGGGCTCGGCGGAAGAAAGCAATGTCCTTGCTGTTCGACCCGGGCCAGCCTCCTTCGACGTAGTCCACCCCCAGCTCGTCCAGCTTCCTCACAATGTGAAGCTTGTCTTCCAAAGAGAACGAGATGTCCTCGCCTTGCGAACCGTCTCGCAACGTCGTGTCGTAAATCTGGATCTTCTTCATAGTTTCAATCCAACCGTCATTGTGAACTCGACCTGTAGCATGGCCGATACGCGACAAAAAATCAACCTAGCGTCCCGAGTTGGAAGTTCGTTGAATAAGTCAGCCCGTCAGTTGACGTGCGAAAGAATGTAGCCCACGGCGCGAGCCGTGGGTCAGCGAGACCCCCCTCACCCCCGTCCCCTCTCCCGCTTGGGCGGGAGAGGGGTGCCGGAGGCAGGGTGAGGGTCGCGCACCCAGGGCTTACGCCCTGGGCTACAATCTTCCGCCCCTGCCGGGGCTGCAAAAGGGCCGCCTGCATCACGAAGACCTCCTCAACGAACTTGTGACCCAGGACGCCAGCAACGTGTGCGGTATGCCGCAGACTTGTAGGGGCGGGAAACTCCTTTGATTCATGGCGCTTGCCGCCGTTGCCTGACGGCTTTTGTTCCCATCCTCCTATTCTTCCCCTGTTAGGTCCGTTTCCGGTTCGTTTTGGCTTTTTTGCGTATTTTCAACACGTTTTTCGAGTTCGTTTTGGGTTCGTTTGGGTTCGTTTTTTCGACACTTTTGTTGATGCTAAAGGACTTCTTGGGTTCGTTCCGTATATTTTAACATCTTTTTTGGAGTGCGGCAGCTTGCTGGTGCTCTTGCGTCTCGAGCTTGCTCGAGGCGCTGCCGGAAGCAAGCTTCCGGCCAAGGAAAGCGGCAGCAAGCTGCCGCACTCCAAACCGAATCTTGCCACCGGAAGCAAGCTTCCGGCCAAGGAAAGCGGCAGCAAGCTGCCGCACTCCAAACCGAATCTTGCCAGCGGCGCTTTCTGGCTGAAGTCTCGGAAAATGGGTAGAACATTCGCTGCGGCCCCGCGAGAAAACTCTGTGGCGGGAATTGCCCCTGCCCTGACCAGCCGGGGGTCACGATTGACATGCATCACTCCTGCCTCCGTGTCTTTCGAGGGCCGGAGAGGGCCGCAACCTCGCAAGATCGAGCAGTCTCTCCACCAAGGTCCATTTCGCTAGGCTATCATTGTGCGGCGCGTTTGTCAAGCCCCCAGCGCTGGCCCTCGGCACCTAGTGGCGTGTTGCTGAAGAAAGTGAAACAGCCGATAGTCTGTCACCCTGATCCCGCAGTCGCGGGAGAAGGGTCTCTGCAGTTGTTTTCTCAGTGAAACTGCGGGATGCTTCTCCCGCAAAGCGGGATCAGCATGACAGTGTGCGGGTAGCGTGTTTCACTTAATTGCGTAACGCAGCACTAGTACTGCCCTGTTACATTCGCTCAGGCTGGAACGAGGCAGACACCAACAAGAATGACCATTGGATCACGCTCTTGGCCTTCATGGGAGCCCGTGCGACTCCTCTCGATTGAAAGAGCAATTCGCCGGTATTCTCAGTACTTGATCAGTTTCCGGTTTGGCGACTATACGGCGAAGTGAGCACCGATGTTAGCGAGTTTTAGGGAATTACGAGGCTGCAGTAATCTGACGCAACGACAAAATCATCAGCAGCGCGGAGCCATTCCTGAAAGAACCATTATTGGCTAACACCTTTTCCGCATAAGGCAAACCCAGGCTCTTGGCGGATTCGGGCGGTTGGATCCGAAAGAGCCGGAAATGAGGGAGAGGATTTCAAAGTATGGTTCCACTGCATTCACGATATCTCTGGCAGTCCGCTGTTGAGGGCCTGGGCCGTCGCGATGTTCATCAGAGTTGCCAATTAGACTGAGCCATAGGCCGTCTGTTCCCAAATGGCCATGGACGATTTCAGCAAACCTCTCCCGTTCTCGGTCCGAACCTAACGTATGAAAGCACCCGCGATCAAATGCAAAGCCAAAAGGCGCCCCTTCAATGCGGCTTGTCATGATGTCACTCACTATAAAGTCGCATTTGACGTTGCTTTCACCGGCTTTCGATTTTGCCTTCTCAATCGCTACCTCCGAAGCATCAATTCCCACCACATGGAAGTTTTGTTGCGAAAGCCATATGGCGTTATCGCCAGTTCCGCATCCAATTTCCAATGCTTTGCAGGGCTTTATGGGCGTTGCGGCTACGGTCTGAATCAGGTTGAAGTCAGGTTTGCCAATATCCCAAGGCGTGTCGCCTCCAGGGGGATGCCGTCGTAGCCATTCGGTTGATTTGTATCTTTGCTTGAAACGGTTTTCGTCTGCCATCTTGTCCCTTTGCGACTCGGCTGGTGCGCGTCTAGAAAGGGTTGCCCGCCCTCAGCCCCGCGCTCGTAAAGATCGGGGCTCTCGCTTTCGACGCTCTTGGTATTTTAATACACTTAAACCAGGATGCACGATGTCGGATTAGGCAGGGCGTAGGCATGGGGTATTACCCAGTTTGTCCGTTATCCGGGAGCTGCCGGATAACTTTTACTTTCCGCAGGCTCACTTACTCATTACCCCTAATTTGCCGCTACGGCAGCGGAAGTTGAACGGACATCTAACACCGCGGACGGTTTCCGTACAGGAGACGATATGCAGCCCAGGCAGGCCACAGTACAGTGGGGTAGCGCGGACCACCGCCCTGCGGCCCATAGCCTTCGGCCTGCCTGCCGTATGACTCCAGGGGGCAGGGCGACGGGCCGCTTTTGTGGCCCACGCCTTTTCGGTCCCGTGATGGAGCGATCAAATTCGGGCGCGCGGATCGGAGGGCATTCTCACCCGGTCGACGATCAAACCGTCCGTCGGCTGACGGATTCGCCGGCGCTCGTGCCGGCGTATTCGTTGTAACTTGATCCCGCACGGCGGGACCAATCTTCGGGGCGGCTGACCAAACCGGCCCTCACCGGGTTTAGGTGAATGCATTCCACCTTTTCCTTGTATTCCTTGACGCTGCGCAGGGCGGGGTCGAAGAACCTGGGTTGCCAGAGTTCGCCGTCGGCACCCCGGCACTGGTTGACCGCTGCATGGCGCAGAGCGACGCTCCGCGAATCGCGGAGTCCCAATGCCAGCAGACCGCAGATCTTTGCTCTGCGCTAGCCCCGCGACCTACTCTGACGCGCTCGTCCCCGAGCTTCTTATCGCTGAGAGCTTTCGCAGTTGGCGGTCATCGGTAATCAAGGTGGCGTCGCGTTCAATGGCCGTGGCAGCGATGATCGCGTCGGGAAGCTTGAGTCGATACTGCGAGCGCAAGCTCACTATTCTATCGATCAGCGCCCGCTCGGTTCGTCCGAGACCTACTACCTCGACCCCATCGGAAAACTCTTGGAAGACCCTGCGGTCATTCTCGCTTAGGTTGGGAAAAGCCAGAAACTCGATCTGGGAGAGGATGGAAATTCCCACCCACTCCGCCGACTGCAGCCGCTCCTGCAAAGCGTTCTCGCCGCGCAGCAGGCACACAATGGCGTTGGTATCCAACAGGTAGCGTTTACCACTCATCGCGCAGTTTTCTCTGCTCTTTGAGGGCGTCGCCCTGCCACTCGAGTCTACCCACGATGCCGGTGAAATTGTATTTGGATCCGTTCGGCTGGGGCGAGGCACCCACCACCAGGACGAGTTCGACGGTGCCGGCAGGAAGCTCGACGGGCACATCCAGTCTCAGCCGCCCATCGCTTCCCACTTCACCTTTGGTCTTCACAACTTGCATGGAACCCTCCCCAGTACGGGCCTATGAAATCACGCCTGACCTGAGTGTACCACAAGATTGCCTCTAGATTAGAATCGCAAAAGATCGCGCGGACCACCGCCCTGCGGCCTGCCTGCCGTATGACTCCAGGGGGCAGGGCGACGGGCCGCTTTTGTGGCCCGCGTCTTTTCGGCCCCGTGATGGAGCGATCAAATTCGTGCGCGCGGATCGGAGGACATTCTCACGCGGTCGATCCCGCGGAGCGGGACAGGCGATCAAACCGTCCGTCGGCTGACGGATTCGCCGGCACTCATGCCGGCGTATTCGTTGTAACTTGATCCCGCAGGGCGGGACCAATCTCCGGGGCGGCTGACCAAACCAGCCCTCACCGGGTTGAGGTGAATGTACTCGACCTTTTCGTTGTATTCCTTGACGCTGCGCACGGCGGGGTCGAAGAACCTGGGTTGCCAGAGTTGGCCGTCGGCACCCCGGCACTGGTTGACCGCGTGCTCAGTAGGGGCGAGGCGGCGCCTCGCCCCTACTTCATGGCCAGTGAAATCGTTACCGGATGCACCGGCGCGCAAATGCAGTGCCCCGCCGCGGCGGGGTCGGGGAGAAAGGCCTAAGCCGTCAGGTGAAAAGGGTGCAGTGCCCGCGCTCGGTTGAAGGCTCGCGCCAACAGGGCGAAATCAGCCTCGGTGAATTTCTCTCGCCGCCTGAGCAGGCGCGCGGCGATAAAGAAATCGGAAAGAAAAGGACGCCGGAGCCCCGTACCAGATGGTACTGGGCCGAGTTTCGATCCGTCGGCTGACGGACGATAGAATACGGCACGGTGGCGATAAGGAAAAGACGCGGACCACAAAATCTGCGGTCCGTGCTACCTGCGTCCTCGAAGGGGAGTTCGGGGGGTCAGGGGTTGCAGTTCTACGGGTAGTTATACGGCCAAGTGGATTGCTCGGAACCCACCGGCATCGCCCGGATAGTGTTAGTCATCGTCAGCCGCGGTCTCAAAGCCGCCCTCCGCGCCACGCCACAGAAGGGAAAGCGCAGACGCAACAAAGTTGCCAGGGTTGTGAATCCTCATGCAAGGTGTTATATTGAAATATAACCGAAAGGAATGGCTATGCACACAACTCATCTGCGCAAGGTAGGCGGCTCGGTCATGCTGGCGGTACCGCGCGCCGTGCTCGACGTCTTGGGCTTGCGGCCGGGAGCAAAGCTCGGCATTGCCATCGAACGCCGCCGGCTGGTGTTGGAGCCGCCAAAACGGCCCCGCTACACCCTGGACGAACTGCTCGCCCAGTGCGACTCCAAGGCCCGCCGCACAAGAGAGGATCGGAAATGGCTTGATAACCAGCCGGTGGGTCGGGAGCTGATCTGATGAGGCGTGGCGAAATCTGGGTGGTAGGCCTTGATCCCGCGAAAGGACACGAACAAAAGGGCCGGCGCCCTGTCTTGGTCATCTCCCCCGACGCCTTTAACCAAGTCACCAAGGTGCCCGTGGTTCTCCTCATCACCAGCGGCGGGAGCTTCGCGCGGACCGCCGGATTTGCGGTATCTCTGGCAGGTGCCGGTACCAAAACAACCGGCGTTGTCCGCTGCGATCAGCCCCGCGCGCTCGATCTCGGCGCGCGCAACGGCAGAAAGCTGGAAAAAGTGCCCGATGCGATCATGGATGAGGTTCTGGCGAAGCTTGCGACAATTCTTGAGTGAGTCAGAACCGAGCGATGCCAGAGGATTAAAAGCCGCGGAGTAACGCAAAGGACGCCTAACTCCGCGTTACGCATTCCTTCTGTCACCTCCTACCTGGACCTGAAATACTGGTTGGGCGCACCTGGTGTGGGAAGGCTCCTGGCCACCTGCGCCCCGCTGGCATGCGCCTTGGTCAACGCAGCGGTTAGGGTGATGCCGGTGCCGGAGACCTGTGCACCCGCCGCGTGCGCAAAAGCGAGCGGCGCGGCGACGGTGATTTTGGCGCCACCTCTGCCGCCGGTGATGGAAACGACAATCGCCGTCTCATAGTTTGCGCCACTGTCAATGGCGACGGTTTGGCCGGCGCTGAAGCCTATCACGTTGGCGACCGGGACAACGGTCGCGCCCACGCCGGTGGCGGCGCCCACCGTGGTGGCGCCTGCCGTCCCAACCGTCGCGATGATGGCGGTCTCGAAGTCAGCGCCCGTATCAATCAGAATCGTCTGGCCAGCGCCAAAGTCTGCCACGCTGGCGACTTTGATATTGGTCGCTCCGGCGGCCGACCCGGTCCGTAGGGTGGTGGCGGGCTGCAGCAGGAAATCGGTGCAGTTGCTGTCTGTGTCTAGGCCGTCCGGGAAGCGGCCCGCGCTCCTATTCATCGCGCCGGCGGCCACAGCGGCCAGCCCGAAGCCACCGGCCAAACCGGGCGTCGGCACGTAGCAGCCACTCTCCCCTAATCCGGAGGTGGCTTGGTAACCCTCGGCGGCCCATGGGTCGACGAGGCCGCCGTAGTTGAGGCTATCGGCAACTAAACCAGTGGCGTCACGCAGCACCATGCTGCCCTCTCTGAGGGAGATGGTGCGGCCGAAAAAGGGAGCGTTGGCGGCAAGCTCGGGGCCCCCGAACCACTGGTTGGGCGCCGGCGTTCCTTGGTAGCCCGCGGTCGTGACCGTGGCATCACGCAGAACCGCGTCGATCGCGTGGTCCTTGAGCAGGGGTTTGTCGAGTGTGATGCCGGTGCCGAGCGGCCGGACGGGCTCGTTGCTCGAGTGGGCAAAGGCCGTCGCGGGCTGGAAGCTGATCCCGGTTCCCCGAACGCTGAAGGGGAGGTTGGCCGCATGCTTGAACTTCAGCGGGGCGGCCAAGTCGAGGCCCGTGCCCTGAGCGACCACCCACTCCCGCGTAGCATGCGGCCGGGCGAGGGCCGGCCTAAAGTCCACGCGGCCGCCGGTGCCCACGGCGGTGATGGTCACGGTTTCATGGTTCGCGGGGGTGCCGACGGTCAGCTGGTCGCCCACAACGAAACCGTTCGCGCTACGGACTTTGAGATTGGTCGCGCCGGCGCTCGCACCAGCCGAAAGCGCCGTGCGGCTCGCCTGCGTGCCGACGCGCGTGACCGTAACCGTTTCGATCCCATGGCCGACGCTGTCGATGTCCAACCTGATCTTGTCGCCGGCCGAGATGTTGGCGACGGACGTCACCTTGATGTTGGTGGCGCCGGCGGGCGCGTCCGCCCCCAGGAAGGCTTGCGTGCCCGGCTTGCCGACGGCGCTGACCGTGGCCACCTCGTACCGCTCGATTGCTTTGGCGATGGCGGGGTAGGTGGCGCCGTAGCCGAGGGCGATTTTCTCGCCGACCGCGAAGCCCGCCACGCTCGTGACCGGCACGCTGGTCGAGCCGGCGGGGATCGTGATCACCGGACCCTCCGGGAGGGGCTGCCACAGCGTCGTACTGTTGCCGGCCGCCGTCCCGATGCTTACGATCTTGCGGGTCTCCGAGCCGGAGCCGGTGCCGATGCTGATCGAATCGCCAACGTTCATGCCTGCTGTGCTTCTGACGCTGATGGTGGTGTCACCTTTGCGCGCCGGGGCCGCCAGCCCGGAGTTGGCGAGGCCAAGCAGGTAGAAGCCGCCGGCCGCGAGCTTGGTCCCGGCCGGGATCTCCACCGTCGAGAAGATGGCCTGCTGGGTTGGGTGCTCGGTCAGGGTCCAGTTGGAGATGTCGACGTCCTTGGAGGCGGCGTTGTAAAGCTCGATGAACGAGTTCGTCGAGTTCGCAGAACCATCGCTAATGCGAAACTCGTTGATCTTGACCGGGCTGACGTTCCGCACCTTCTCGGCCGTTGTCTCGGACTGGGGCCTGCCGTTCGTCTGGTTCGTCCACCGGGCGTTGCCGACGAGGTCGCCGTTGAAGGCCGCCGGTCCCGAGGTGATCTTGAAAGTCGCGCTCACGCTCGCGCCCGGCGCGACCGGGCCAGCGATCGTTACCGACGTCTCGGTTTTACCCGGAACGACGGAGGTCCACTGCTTAGGCACGGAGATGCTCAACTTGATGCCCGTTGCGGGCGCCCCCGTGGTATTCGTGAATGTCACGGTAGTGTCCTGCGAGGATCCCGGTGAGAACGTCTGGAGTCCCGGCGGCGTGGCAGTTGCCGACGCGGGCGCCAGACTTAGCCGCGGAACGTCGTACTGGGCAGCCACCACGTTGGCCTGCACCAACTGGTCGGTGGCGCCCGTCGGGAAGGTGCCCGCGGCCGTCATCGCGCCTTCATAGAAGGTACCCTGCGAGCCGTTGCTGTTGTCGCCGCCGTTGCCGAGGAGGATGGCCCCCTGCTTGCGCATTGGGTCATAGGTGAAGTCGACGCGCGGTCCGTCGAACATGACCTTCAGGGCGCCCTTCTGCGCGTCGCCGCCCATGGAGGTCCAGTGGTGCGGTTCGCCCTTGGCGATCGCCGTCACGAATCGCCAGGAGATGCTCGGCAGGTTGGCGCAGAGGGTGGAGCCATCCGAGTTGACGCAACCGACCAAGTTGTTCTCCTGGTCGGTCATGATCCACGGGCCGGGGGGGGATGCGTGATACCACCAGGGGGCGTTGCCGTAGTAGGCGGTTTCCATGGTGCCGTTGTCGTCGTCGCGACTGTCGACCTCGGCGTTGCCGTAATCGAAGCAGCAGCCGGAGTTGTAGTGCTGGCCGTTAATGACCCAGTACTCCCCCTCCGCCTGGTCGTCGACTGCGGTCCCCTTCGCGTCGTTCTGGCGGAGGCCCATGCCCGGCGCGATGAAGACGCCGTAGGCCTTGTGGCCCATGATCGTAATCGGCGCCATGTCGGCGATCGGGAGGTTGTTAAACCCACCCATGGCCGGGCCGCTGAATCCCCCACGGGGTGCCTGGATGAGGTCGTTGTGCTTGGGGGATTGGTCGTAGATGGTGGTGATCCAGCAGTACGTGTTGGCGCAGAACGCGTCCTGCGCGGCCGCCTTGGCGTATCCGCCCGCATCCGGCACCGGCGACGCAACGGGCTGGACGACGCCGATGTCCAAGGTCTTGCCGTCCGACTGGCGCAGGACCTGGTAGAGCGGACCGCTGTAGGAGGCGTACAGCGCGCGCGTGGTGCTGTGGGCGGCCACGCAGGGAGCGCCGGCGGCGGCGTAGATGTCACATGGGCCTTTCGGTCTGGGTGGAGGAACGTTGGCGCCCGCCCCGGTCTGTGGGGCCATCATCAAAGTGGGGCCGATCAGCGTGAGCGCCAGTGTGAGCATTACCACAAGATTGATTCTCGTTTTCATGTTTATCCTATTTGCCTTGCCAGCATCGCCCTGGTGCCGCGCAGCAGCACGCGCGCCTCATCCAGGTAATGCGTGTCGTTGGTGTATCCTGAATGCACTTCTCGATAGCCGGGGGCGATTCCGGCTTAGTGGTTTCCTCCTGCGTAGGGTCGCTGCGGGGAAAGCGGCAGCAGCGTTGCTTTGCGCCGCAGCCCCCTGAACAATATCACGACTCAATCCGAAATGCATATGGGACGAGTTCGAGAAACGCTCGGCGAAGGTGGAACGCCGCCGCAGTCCGGCGCGGGTCAGCCGTGAAGATGCTCCGAGATGCCCAGGGACTGGGCCCGATGGCCCCCGCCACGCTGGGCCGGACTCCGGACGGATGACGGGGCACTCGGAGGTTACACCCATCAGCACCAGTGTCGGCGCATGGCCCAGACCGGAAAACGATAGTTGGCGAGAACAGCCCTTCCCACAACCAATCGACGGACAGGTCCATGCTCGTCGTGGCAACTTACGCCTTGTGCCGCCGGTCAGAGCGCGGGCCACCCGTCGGTTTTGTAGAGCGCAAGTCGTGTCACACTGCTAAAATGGCGCTTGCCAAGGTGCTGATTCCCTTCCCCGTTGGGGTGTGCCGTTACGTGAAGCCAGCATCTGGCCGGAGGACAAACAGCCATGGACGCCATTGAAATGTTGAAGACACGGCGCTCGGTCCGCGCGTATATTGACGCACCGGTGCCCAGAGAGATCATCGAGGACGTGATTGATTGCGGGCGCTTGGCCGCCACAGCCATCAACATACAGCCTTGGGAATTCGTCGTTGTGACAAGCCGCGAGTTGCTGCGCAGCATTGCCGAGACCACCGACTATGGCAAGTTCATTTCCGCTGCTCCGGTGTGCGTGGTCGTTCTGTGCGAAGACACGAAGTATTACCTTGAAGATGGCAGCGCGGCCACAGAGAATATTCTGCTGGCAGCCCGCGCGCACGGCCTGGGCTCGTGCTGGGTCGCCGGGGACAAGAAGCTCTATGCTTCGGATATCTGCCGCCTGGTGGGAGCGCCCCAAGGCTACAAGTTGGTCAGCCTGATTCCCATGGGCTATCCGGCGGAAAGCCTGGAAAAGCCCAAGCGTCCCCTTTCAGACGTTCTGCACTGGGATAAGTACTGAACCTCGTGTCGCTGCATGTCATTCTGAGCCCTTCGCTGTCATCCTGAGCGCAGCGAAGGATCTCGCTCTGCCCGCTCAGGGTAAACTCCGCGAGGAATCTCGCTCTGGAAACCCCGATCTGATCAGGGCGAGATTCCTCGTCGTCCGCCAATAAGAATGGCGGACTCCTCGGAATGACAGGCTAGACGGGTCCCTCAGCATCCTGTTAAATCTTACCGCGGATATTTGCCCACGCCAGGCCCAAATACTCGTAAACCGCTCTTTCCCAGCCGTTGAGTCCCGCGGCGCTGGGGAAAACCTCGTCCGGCACGATGGCTTGGCTATGGCTGGCTCGAAAGTCCACAGGATCTGCAATCGGGCGTGTTCCATATTCTTGGAACAGGGCCATGGCGCGAGGCATGTGCGAAGCTTCAGTCACCAGGATGAACGGTTGTTGCCCTACGATGGGCGCGACAAGCCTCGCCTCATCATCCGTGTCTCGCGATTGTGTCTCCAGAATCATATCGTGACGGCCAACACCAAGGTCTTGGGCAAGTTGGGCCATGGCTCGAGCAGGAGATGAAACGCTGTCAGGCCCTCCGGAAAGGACGAGCTTGCAGCCTTTCAACACTTTGCTCAATCTGACGCCTTCCACAAGGCGCGCAATCGAACTCTCATCGAGTTGGATCGTAATGGGGCGGCCGGCCTCCGGGGAAAAACCACTCGCAAGCACAACAATGAACTTCACCTCGCTCAATCCCGCGGGGGCATACGCTTTCGGCGCCGCGAAAAGCGGCGGGTATCTGCTCTCCAACGGTGTTAGAAGCATGGCGGAAAAAAAGTGGCTGCTGAAAAGGAAGAGCAGCACGGCGGCGAATGCAACCACTATTCTCCCGGCCTTCTGTTTTCTGGTGAACCAAAGCAGCAGCAAACCGACCAAGAGGAGCTCAATGCACAAGGGGATGGGGAAAAAGAGGCGGGAGAAAATCTTTTTGAGTACATACATTTGTTTTGCAACTCCACCGATTCAGGTTTAAGAACCAGCCTATGCTATCATTCGCCCTTCTAGATGGCCAACGGTCACAAGAACGATTTTACCCTCGCGCGGCCTCTGGCCACGACTCAAATTTCAGATTCCAAATTCCAGACGCATCAGTGAGAACGATTCCTCCGATGGAAAATCGTTGCGCGCTACAAAGAAATTCACCAACAGTAGTATAGAGGTCACAGAGAGGAGATGCAGGCAAAGACTGTGGGCCAAGAAACGACGAACTGTAACCTTGTAGTCCCTGTTTGCGAGAAGAAGTACTTTTGTCTGTGATCTCTGTGCGCTCTGTGGTGAATTTTTCCTTCGCGCCAGGAGAAGAGGATGGCCCCAGGTCCCGCTTCCCCTTCACTCTGAGGCGCGCCTCGAATAGAATAGCGGATAGGCTGGGCAGTGCGGTCTTCGGTCGCAACCGAAGACCAGCTTTCGATTGCTGATTGTTAAACCGGCAATTCGAAAGTCCGCGAGATCCTGTCCTTCGCCAGGCCCAAGATAGGGTGCGGCGCTCGATGCTGCTACCGACTCCGAAGCGGGGAGATCCTATAGTAAAGAACACGCGCAATGTCTCTGTGCAACGCTAGTTCACGGCTGGCTATATTGATGTTGGCGCTCGCGGCGGCCAAAGCAACAGCGGCTGTTCAAGTGAAGGGCAGTATTAGCGACGAAAATGGAGTCCCAGTAAGTGGCGTCAAGATTGAGGTGAAGTCTCCGGGCGGAAGTGCTCAATACGCCTATTCGGACGACACCGGCCATTTTGAGGTTCTGGTTCCCACGCCGGGCGAGTACCTTTTAAGCCTCAGTAAGCCTGATTATTTCCGCCTTACGGACCAGCCTGTGCCACTGCAGGAAGGAAGCAACGAAGTCTCTTTCACCCTCAGCCACGAATTTGAAGTGCACGAAAGTGTCGAAGTCCGTTCCTCGACGAAGCAAATCGAACCCTTGCAGGCCGAGCACCGGGAGACTTTTGATGCCCAGGACATTCTGGATATTCCCGCCTACAGCACGCATAATCTGGCAGCTTACTTACCAGCCATTGCGGGGGTAGTGCAGGACAACTCCGGGGCCATGCACGTGGCCGGAGGACGATCAGGGGATGCCGAGTATTTGCTCGACGGTTTCGAAATCGGTAATCCGGCGACGGGCGAACTGACCAGCCGGTTAGATGTCGACAGCGTGCGCGAAGTGCAGGTGGCGAGCGGCCGCTATGGCGCGCAGTATGCCCACGCCGCCGGCGCCGTGATGGAACTCAACACGTATGTGGGCGACGACCGATGGAGATTCGGGACCACAGACTTCTTCCCGGCCGTCAATCTTCAGCAAGGTCTGCATCTTGGAAATTGGTACCCGCGATTCAACTTCTCGGGTCCGTTGCACACGGGCCGGGCTTGGTTCTCCGACGGCATCAGCATTCAGCACACCTTTTCCTTGATTAAAGAACTGCCCCGCAACGCCAACACGCAACAGCAATGGTCAGGGGACAACCTCTTCCGGGTCCAGATGAACCTGACGCCAACCAACATTCTGCAAGGGAACTTCCTGTACAACATGACGGCGGATTCCCATCTTGGTCTCAGCCTGTTTACTCCCCTTTCCACCACCACCGATTGGCACGCCCGGCGCAGCTTTGTCTCCGCCAAGGACCAAGTTTTCTTTGGCAGGAACATGTTTGAACTGGGTGCGGCCATAGACGATAACACAGGCCATCTCGCCCCGCTCGGCTCCGAACCGTACCTCATCCAGCCTCTCGCGGCATCAGGTAATTACTTCGAGGGATTGCAACAGCGCAGCCACCGCTTGCAGTCTATCGGTCAATTGAGTCTTTCCTCCCTTCGCTGGCACGGCACCCACGAGGTGAGGGCGGGCTTCAACGCCGATGGCCTGGGTTTTTCTCAAGGGGCGGTGCGCAACCCGATTGAGACAATCAGCGCCGACAACACCTTGCTGCTTCTCACCACATTCAGCGGAACGCCCTATTATCGCGTCACCGATACGCAGTTGGGTTCTTACCTGCAAGATACCTGGCGAGTCATTCGCCCTCTGGTCATCGCGATCGGAGGAAGAGCGGATTGGGATACCTTAGTGGGAAAGACAGTGCTCGGCCCGCGGCTGGCAGCCAATCTCCTACCCTTTCGTGATGATCGGACCAAAATCTCAGTAGGCTGGGGAATCTACTACCGGCCAATCAACATGGCCCTTTGGGGCGCCGGGCTCGATCAAGAGCGGATTGACACTTCTTATGCCCCAACCGGGATCACGTCGGCTGCGATTACGCAGTTCGTGTTGCCCACTAGCGGCCTTCAGCAGCCGCGCTTCAACACAAGCAGTGTCGAGTGGGAACAAAAGCTGGGGTCCAATACCTTGACGGGCGTTACTCTCCTGCGCCGTGTGGAAGGCGATGGATTCGCTTATGAATATACCCAACCCGGCCCCCAGGGCCTGGGCGGGGTGTTTCGGTTTCAGGACCACCGGAGTGATCGCTATAGTTCCGGTGAGGTCTGGGCTCGCCATGTCTTTAAAAACAAGGCGGAGATATATGGGGATTATATCCGGTCCCGCGCCCGCAGCAACGAAGCCCTGGATTACTCTCTCACAACTCCCTATTTTGTTCCCCAGGCCCCGGGACCGCTCTTGTGGGATGCGCCGAATCGCGTGATCTCCTGGGGACGGTCCCCTGTTCCGCTTTGGGGCTTGTTCCTGACTTATCGGCTGGAATACCGGTCGGGTTTCCCGTTCGATGACGTAAACGAAATGCAGCAACTCATCGGCACGCCAGGCCAATTCCGCTTCCCAAACTATTTCGAGCTGGACGTTGGCCTGGAAAAGCGGTTCCGATTCCACGGCCAGACGTGGGCTCTCCGCGCAAGCGCCATCAATGCCACCAACCGCGACAATCCCAATGCGGTCAACACTTTTGTCAATCCGTTCGGTTTCGCAGGGGGCCAGGGCAGAGCTTTCACAGGACGCCTTCGCTTGGTGGCAAGCAAATAAGCAAGTCGCCTTGGGAAGGTTGATGAAAAAGACCTTGCGGCCGCAGGGCTGACCTTTACCCATGTCTTCGGCTGGACAAGGTGGGCAGAAGTCAGAGGGCGGCGCTGGGGCTGTGCGGCTGCCCAGCAAACTTGTGCCACGCATTAAACTATGTTCCAGTATAATTGCCAGGGCGCCATGAGTTGGGTGACATTGCCCCGCAGGCCGGAACTCGAAGTCCATCACGATTTCGACGGGGCAGGGCGACACCTCGACATCGGCCCGGCTTAGGGCGTCCCATCTCGTGGACTCCCGGGGTTTCTTACATGAACGTACGCATCGGGTTTTCATCCGGGTTCGGCGAGCTACGGCGCTGGCAGCACCGCGCCAAGCCTCGCTCGCCTAGCGCGATGACCGTCGCCATTCTTACCTTCGCTTGCCTCGCCGGAGCCGTGTGCCTCGTCGCCAAGGAGAAACCGCCCACTACCTACAAAATTCCCCTGCCGCCTAAGGCCGACTTCTCCGAAATGGACTGGCTGGTGGGGGAATGGATCGGAAGCACCACTGACCGGACAGCCCCAGGTGAAATCCGGTTATCCGTCAGCTATGAACTGGATAACCGAGTCATGCTCCTACGCGGGGAAGCGTCTTTCCAGGCGACCAAGACTTCCCCGGCCATGAAAGAATCATGGATGGGCGTTCTCACCTCGGACCGGGGAGCAAACAGCTTTTTGCTGTGCTCGTTTTCGAGCACCGGTTTCATCTCGCGATACCGGGTGACGGTTGACGGGCCGGAAACACGCATCAATCCAGAGGGAGGCGAGCAGCCGCCGCCGGGATGGCTCTTCCGCACGGTCATCAAGCGCACAGACCCTAAGGAGTTTGTTGAGACAGTTCAGGCAGCACCGCCCAACAAATCCTTTTTTGATTATTACACCGCCAAGTTGACTCGCGTAACGGTCGAGGAAAAGGCGAAGACGAAGACATCTCCACCCACACCCCCATAGAAAGGCTCGGTGTAAGATTACAGGCCGCTGCACCCGTTTCCAAGGCCAAGCGAGGAGTGATTTCGGGCTCTTATCGAGATTGAAGAGGGCCCAAGTGGCACATTCGCCTTGGCAAGTAAGAGGGGAGTTCCATGTCCACACGCAAGAAGGTCATCCTTGGCATCCTGATCTTCCTGGTCGTCTTCCTCGTTGCCCTTGTGGTCATCGTTCCCCTGCTCTTAGATGTGGACCGCTATCGCCCGCAGGTCGCCTCGCTAATCGAAGAGCAGACGGGCAAGCCCGCTGAGATTGGGCATCTCGCTCTCACTGTCTTCCCTAGCCTTTCCATCCGCGTGGATGATTTCGGTCTGAAAAACCCCTCGGGATTTCCCCAGGGTTATTTCGTCAAGGCTCAACGGATTTACGCCGTGGTTGACGTCGGTGGGCTTTGGAACCGCCAGGTGATCATCAAGTCGCTGGACCTGGAAACGCCTGCGATCAGCCTGCTTTCCGACGTCAAGGGTAGCTGGAACTTCCAGAATAAGCCTTCTTCAGCCGAGGCCGCCCCTGACCCGCCCGGGCAAAAGCCCTTGTTCACACTGGGAGCTATCTCCAATGTCAAGATCATAAAGGGCAAGCTGAGTGTCGCGAACCTTTTGCCCTCCGGGGATTCAGGCCCGGTTTTCTTTGAGGCGGACGGCGTTTCGAGCCAACTGCGGCAGATCGATTTCAACGCCCTCACTGAATCTGCCTCAGTCCACCCCGACGCTGTCTCTCCTGAACCTGGAGCGGTTTCTGAAGCCCGTTGGCTCACGTCTGTCGCCTACGCCACCGACCAGAATGGCAAACTCGTGGCGGAGGGAACGCTCAAGATGGACTCTGTACATGTCATGAATCTGGTCGTGACCAATGTTAAATCCAAACTCCGCCTCTTCCCCAAGCAAGTCTTCCTCGATGACCTGGACTATAAATGTTATGACGGCCACGCCGTCGAGAACCTTTCCTTTTCGCTGGCGGGCCAGAACCCCCATTACAACACCGATGCAAAACTGGAGGGCGTGAACGTGGCGAAGCTGCTGGATGCATTTCCGAATGCCCGTGGGAAAATGACCGGCACGCTCGAGATAACTGTTAAACTTGATGGCGAAGTGAGCCACTCACCCGACCCCCTAGCGGGAATGGGCGGCTCCGGGCAAATGACCATCCGCAATGGGAAGTTGCCCACTTTGCAATTGAACAAGGACCTGCTGGAACTGGCCCGGGTTGCGAAGATGGGTCCGGCCTCCGGAGATCTTGGTTCCTTCTCCTCCATCGCCATGGATTTCACCATCGCAAACAACCGGATTAACACCACCAAAGCCACTATCGTTGGCAACGGAGTGGACGTGGACGCCTCGGGGAGCCTTGCTCTAGCCGGGGAGGGCAGCCTCGACTACCAAGGCGTAGCGAAAGTCGCCGCCAGCCAGAACGCCCTCACCAGCATTCTAGGAGGCCTTTCAGGCGCAACTGTTGCCGGCGGCAAGATGGCTTTCCCCTTCAATCTTAAGGGCACATTACAGAATCCCAAGTTCACATTGAAGTCAGGCGGCACCGGCAGCCAGTTGGGCGCGGTCACGGGAGCGCTAGGAGGCCAAAAGGCTGCTGCGCGTCAGCAACAGCAGCCTGCGAACGCTGCGCAAGGCATAACCGGGCTTGTTAAGAAAAAACCGTAATTCCCCTCCTTGGTTAAGGAGGGGGCATGGGGTGGTCTTAAATCCCCCTCCTTCGTTAAGGAGGAGCCAGGGGGTGGTTGGGCGCGACCAATCAAGGGGGAGAAAACACAATTTTCCCATTTCTTCTTCGCAAGGTTTAAGGGCGCGTCGCGCGTATGGAGGAATCAATGACGACTACTCGACCCCTCGCGCTGGTCACAGGGGCTTCAGCCGGCATTGGAGCTGCTTATGCCCGCCGGCTGGCCGCGCAAGGGTACGACCTGCTCCTGGTGGCCCGGCGCATGGGTCGCCTGGAGGAATTGGCCGCAGAACTCAGCAGCCGCCACCACGTGCGGGCGGAGCCTTTCCCCGCCGACCTCACCAGCGACGCCGACCTAAAAGCGGTCGAAGACCGAATCGCGCGCGAAGAGCGTCTCGAGTTCCTGCTCAACAACGCCGGGTTTGGCGCCAAAGGACGGTTCTACGAATCCCCAGTAGATGTTCAGGACGCCATGCACCGCCTGCATGTGTTGGCCACTCTGCGCCTCTCCCACGCGGCGCTCCGCAAGATGACGGCGCGCGGCAAGGGCGCGGTGGTCAACGTGTCCACGGTGGCGGCGTTCATCTGCCGGCCTGGCAACACCAGCTACTGCGCCACCAAGGCGTGGATCAACTGTTTCACCGAAGCGCTCTACCTCGAGTTGAAGCAAGCCCGCTCGCCCGTGCGTGTGCAGGCGCTCTGCCCCGGATACACGGTGACGGAGTTTCACGACCTCATCGAGTTCGACCGCAAGAGTGTTCCCGCAAGTATGTGGACTCCCGTCGAGCAGGTTGTGGACGCTTCCCTCGAGGGCCTCGAGCGCGGTAAATTGTTCGTGGTGCCCGGGTGGCGCTACAAGTTCATCGTATTGCTGCTCCGGCTCATGCCACGTCCCCTGCTCCATGCCACAAGTTCGTGGGGTGGCGAGAGGATCAGAAAGAAAACGGAGGGCCCATGACTCGAACTCTACTACGGCTTGGCCTGCTCGTGTTCGCTACGTTGCTTCTTGCACAGACTCAACCCCAGTCCACCCCTGGCGGTGAAAGCCCCCAGACTTCGCCGCCGAAGGGTGCAACGGCAAAGGTCGAGAAGCATCCGCTCAAATCCATTCCCTACACGCCGAGCCTCGATCTCGACTCAATGGACAGGACCGCCGACCCTTGCGCCGACTTCTACCAGTACGTCTGCGGCGGTTGGGCGAAGAACAACCCCATTCCGTCCGACCAGGCGAGCTGGAGCGTGTACGCTAAACTCGCCGACGAGAACGATCAGTTCCTGTGGGGCATTCTGGAGGAGGCGTCCGACCCGGGCCGCGCCCGCAATGCCTCCGAGCAGAAGATCGGCGACTTTTTCCAGGCCTGCATGGATGAGCCTGCCATCGAGAGGCTCGGCGCGACTCCCCTCCAAACCGGCCTGGGAGAGATTGCCGCGCTGAAGTCGAAGTCAGAGCTGGGGAGGTACCTCGGCCAGGAACATCTGGCCGTGTGGGGCAGCGGGATGCTCTTCGGCTTCGGCTCCAATCAGGACTACGCGGACTCATCGCAGGTGATCGCCTTTGCCGAGGCGGGCGGACTCGGCCTCCCGGACCGCGATTACTACACCAAGACCGATCCCAAGTCGCAGGAGATTCGCGGCCAGTACCTAGGCCACGTGCAGAAAATGTTCGAATTGATGGGCGACACGGCGGGCGCGGCTGCCGGGGAAGCCAAAACGGTAATGGCCATCGAGACGGCGCTGGCCGAGAAGTCCCTGACGCGGGTGCAAAAGCGCGACCCCTATAACCTGTTCCACAAAATGGATCGTGGGCACTTGAAAGCCCTCACGCCGGACTTCGACTGGGACACGTACTTGGCAGCACAAGGCTTGCCGGACGTCGCGACCTTCAACGTCACCGAACCGGAGTTCTATCGGGAGATGGACCGGCTGATCCAGAGCATAAGCCTCGACGACTGGAAGACTTATCTGCGCTGGCATCTGGCGCACGCCTGGGCTCCTTATCTCTCGCTGAAGTTTCAACAGGAAAACTTTGATTTCTACAGCCACACACTGCGGGGCGTCGACGTCATGCAGCCACGATGGAAGCGCTGCGTGCGGTGGGTCGATCGCGATTTGGGGGAAGCGCTGGGACAGGTGTTCGTGGCTAAAACGTTTGGCCCCGACGTCAAGGCCCGCACCGTGAAGATGACCCGTGAGATCGAGGCGGCCATGGAGGACGACCTGAGAGACTTGCCGTGGATGGGCCCGGCAAGCAAACAGCAAGCCTTGGAAAAGCTTCACAGCATCGTTAACAAAATCGGCTATCCCGACAAGTGGCGCGATTACAGCTCGCTTGAGATCGTGCGAGGCGATTTCGCCGGCAACGTGCGCCGCAGCACCATCTTTGAATCCAAACGGCAATTGGCGAAGATCGGGAAACCCGTCGATCGCAGCGAGTGGGGAATGACTCCACCCACCGTCAACGCTTATTACGATCCGCAGATGAACGATATCAATTTCCCGGCCGGCGTGCTGCAGCCGCCCCTCTTCGATCCCAAGATGGATGACGCTCCCAACTATGGCAACACCGGGGGAACGATCGGGCACGAGTTGACCCACGGCTTCGACGATGAGGGACGCCAGTTCGATGCCAAGGGGAATCTGCGCGATTGGTGGACAAAGGAAGACGCCGCCCAATTCGACACGCGCATCGCCTGTGTCCGGCAACAGTACGCGCAATACATCGTAGTGGACGATATCCACATCAACAGTAAGCTGACCAGTGGCGAAGATGTGGCCGACCTTGGCGGGGAGTTGCTCGC
>Ga0326728_10003698_pt1 | contig 46838 bp, 37 predicted proteins | sample MB3enrmetagenome_FD_207602 | JGI IMG/M metagenome (GOLD analysis project Ga0326728, IMG submission 207602) | Lab enriched peat soil microbial communities from McLean, Ithaca, NY, United States - MB31MN | ecosystem: Environmental > Terrestrial > Soil > Wetlands > Peat | place: USA: New York...
AGCGCCAAGAACGACAAAACCCCGCTGACCCACCAAACGGACTGCCAGCCAAAATGCTGTGCCAGCAGTGGAGCCAGCAGCGTTGCGGGAAATCCGCCTGCTCCAACGCAGGTGGCACTCATCCCCATTGCTATCCCTACCTTCCGGGGAGGAAACCAAACGCCGTTGCAAGTGGCTCCCACAACCGCCAACAGAGAGAAGGATATCCCGTCAAATCCGCGGCTCACCAGAAAAACAGGGTAGCTGGCAGCCATCGCCCCCAGGAAACATCCGGCAATGGAGCAGGCCATGGCGACAACGCCGACGACCTTAATTCCATACCTCATAACGAAAATCCCTGCCGGCAGCGCCAGCAGCAGTCCGCTGATGCCAATAACGGACATCATCAATCCCGCGCTGGCCAGATCCACCTTGAAGTAGCCGATAAGAACCGGCATGAGCGGCGGAACCTTCAAGAAGTTAATACAGCTCACAGCGCCCCCGAAGTATAAGCACCAGAAAACTTTCCAGGCACCGGCCGGAGTGGATACTTCAGGCTGACTTGCTCGTACATCCAATTGACTGCTCATAGTGTCCTTTTGCAGCAAAGCTTTCAGTAACTGGCGCTCTCAAAATCCGGCACGGCATTCGGAGAACAGATCGCCCGGAAATCAGTTCCCGCTTCGCCCCGATTCCCCATTTCCTTGCCAATTTCAGTTACGGCTCACGTTTAATACATACAAGTGCCGGAGCTGGTTCCATAAATGGTCTTCAGTAACGAGAGGGGGCCGCAGGGATTAAAATCCCTCATTTTTCCAGTCGCATTCGGCACGACTGAAGTCGTGCCCTGTTACAAGACCATTTATGCAACCAGTTCTAGCGATCCCTGCACCCCAAAAAAAGGATGTTATCCGCTGGCGATTCGAAGAACAGCGCCAATGTAAAGGAATAGAGAATCATTCTTGCAGGACTGGCGGGGAGCAACGGCCAGATGCTCCGTATAGCCCAATATCTGGTTCGCGTGAGTTACGCCACTCGCTTCGTATCAACCGAATCTAAAATCTGCCCGGCGGCAACCTTGAGGGCTGCCGCCGGGCAGGTGGTTAGGAAGAGTCGCGCCGAAGTCTAGAACATGAACTTCACCGCGAATTGGATTTGGCGCTGGTCACCGAGGGAGCCAAGCTGGTCCGTGGTCAGCGCGGTCGAGGTGGTGTAGCACACGCCGGTAGTAGGCCCGTTAATTTCCCCCGAGGGGTTGCAGAGAATACCGCCAGTGGTGGTGGCTGTCGGGAGCATGTAGGCATTCGGGTCCGTACGTTCTTGTTGGTAGTTAGCAGCCGATGCGGGGAGTGTGCCAGTGGTGCTGAAGTTGATGGCCTGATTGCCAAAAGACATGTTGGGGTGATTGACGATATCGAAGATCTCCGCCCGGAGCTGCACGCTTAATTTTTCGGTCAGCTTGGTTTGCTTCATGATCGCGAGGTCCCAGTCGAAGTAATTGGGGTTGTTCAGCACGTTTTCGCTGGTGTCACCGATCGTCCCATATGGCTGCAGGACGTAGCATGCCGGATTGTACCACTCGTCGATTTTCCTCGTCATGGGCTTGCAGCCGGGGACGCGTTCGGGACGCTCGCCTTCGGTTAAGCCGCTAATGTTGGATTGATACTGGAACGTCCCTTCCTGGACGTTGATGGGCAGGCCCTTAGAGTAGGCGAATATGGGACTGATTTGCCAGCCATTCAGCGCCCGATTGCCGTGGAACGGCAGGCCGTAAATAGCGTTCAAACTAAAAATCTGGTTGGAGTTAAAGCTGCAAGGACCGCGATCCAGGCTCGGGTTCCAGGGATCATTGATGGCATACTCGCCCTGTTCGTTGCCTTCCATGGCCGAGGCGCTGGTGAGGCACCTGGACCAGGTATAAGAGGCATTGCCCGCCAGGGCCCCGGAGAACTGCCGGGTCAGGCTGGTCTGCAAGGAGTTGTAAGTGGAGTGCGCAAAAGGCTCAACCGCCATATACCCCTCGAAGTTCGAATTCTCATGCGTGCCTACAAACGGGTTGTTCAAGGTGCCCGGCGCCCCCGTCAGGGTGGGTTGACCCCCGCCGGGTAAAGTGTAATCTCCGCTGGCGAGGTCCGCCGCCTGGTTGGGGTCGATGGACAAGTAGTTCGGAGGGTTGGCGTCAATCGACGCGAAGAGGTGCACGCCCGTGGAACCGGCGTAGCCGATGTTGAACAACGTTCCGAGCCACAACTGGCGCTGCACGGTCAGGTCGTACTGCATCATATAGGGCGACGTATTCACAGTGGGGAGTTCGCCGTTAAACCAGGCGACGTTCTGGGATCCCGTTGTTCCTAATATGCTTACGACCTGGTTGAAACCCGTAACCAACTGCGGAAAATTGTTTGGAAACAGAACCTCGAACCACGGATCGGTCGGGAACGGAGCCTCGAACGCGAAGGTACGCGACTCGACCGGCTCGTGGTACATGGCGAAGCCGGCGCGGATGGAGGTCTTGTGATCGGCGAACGGGTCGAAGGCCAGTCCGATGCGCGGATCGATGTTCTTGACGTTGGGATTGCTGGTGTAAACATGGGGAGCGTTGATAAAGCTGCTCTCCGTCAACGTCGGCAACATTATGCTAATCTTTCCTATATTCGTCTCACCGGGGAGCTGGAACGTCTCTCCATTGGCCGTCGTTGGGTTGCTGGCCCACTCGTAGCGCAAGCCGAGATTTACGGTAAGCCGCTTATTGATTTTCCAGTCGTCCTGGATGTAAGGCTCCAGCACATTCTGACGCCAGGCGCGGGTTGGGTTGAGGGGATAGTTTACCCCTGACGGGGCGGGATAGCTATAGCCGGGGCCGGCACTATCCAGTTCAATGAGGGGGCGGCCGTACATCGCGCCGCCCAATCCGCCTCCTACCCCTGTGCTCAAGTTTGCGAAAATCCACCAGCCGCCGGAATAATCAAACCACAGATCGTTCGTCTGCACGCGGGTAAAGGTGGCGCCGAAGTGGAGGGAATGCGCGCCCAATGTCATGGTGACATCGTCGCCGACGCTGAAGCGGTTCATGACGTCCTGGCTTGGATTCGAGGGCACCGGACCGATCTCCGTCATCCCGCCGCCGGGAGTAAAGTCCATATCCTGCCTGGGGGGAACCGCGTCCAAGGGAGTGGATCCGTTGGTTACGTTGAGGCCGCCGTTCGCCGTCAAGGCGTGAAGCCGCACGAACCCGAAACGGGCTTCGTTGAGTAACTTCGCCGAAAACACATGCCGTTCTTCGATGGTGGCGTACTGATTTTGTTCGTTGTCGAGTTCCGGATATCCCGGAATGGCGGCCGGCAAAATATTTGTCGAATAGGGGACGCTTTGAAAGGCCTTCTCGATGTTGAAACGTGCGAACAGGCTGTCCTTGGGTCCGATCGTGTAGTCGACGCGGGCCAGCCCGTAGTCCTCGTTCTGGATAGTACTCCCAACGGAACATTCGAGCCCCTCGCCGTCTTCAAGAGTGATGTCGGTTATATTGGGGCACTGGGGGTTTGGGTTTGGGGCTGTCGGATAAACGCTCCATATCGCCTGCGTGACCTTGGGCATCGGCCCGTAGACAGGGTTCGCCCACCCACCTGAAACTGGCTCCATGCCGTTGGCCTCGAACAGGGTGGCGTCCGGCCCGGCCGGATTGTTGTCGGCGACCGGCACCACGGCGCGCTCAGTCTGGCCCTGAGCCGAGCGCAAGCCCTCGTAGTTGATGAAGAAGAAGAGTTTATCCTTCTTGATGGGGCCCCCTAGCGTGCCCCCGAACTGATTCCTCCTGAAGCCCGGCTTCTGGCCGGCGATGTCAAAGTAGTTGTAGGTGTCCAAGGCGCTGTTGCGGAAGAACTCGTAGGCCGATCCGTGCAGGGTGTTCGTGCCCGACTTGCTGACCGTGTTGACCGCCGCGCCGGTACCGCCGAACTGGGCGCCATAGGTGTCAGTCAGAACCGTGAATTCCTGGATCGCATCCATGCCGAGGGAAGCCGCCGTTATCGTGACCCCCGCGCCATGGTCCTGCGCGCCGCGGATATCAGTGCCATCCAGCAGGTATTGAATACCTATTGGACGCGAACCGGAAACGGCGTAGTTGGTTTGCGTACCGTAGGCGGTGGCCCCCTTGCCGCCACCTCCTCCGACCATAGGCACAGTCGCCACGCCTGGCGCCAAGGTGAGCAGATCGGTGAAGTTGCGGCCATTGAGCGGCAGGTTCTCCATCTGGTCGGGCGCAACCAACTGGCCCACTGCGGCCGTGCTGGTGTCCACGCTGGAAGCTTGGCCATGCACCTCGACCACTTCGTCGGCACGGCCCACCTTGAGGGTAAAGTCCAGCACCGAGTTCGCGCCGACGGTCAGCACGATCCCGGTTTGCACTACTTTTTGGAAGCCGGATTTCTGTGCCGAAACGTCGTACGTCCCTACTTGTAATTCTGGGATCGAATAGCGTCCCTGTCCGTCGGTAGTCCCAACGTAGGAGACGCCCGTGCCGACGTTCTTCGCCTCGAGTTTGGCGCCCCCAATCACCGCGCCGGTGGTATCCGTGGCAGTGCCGGAAAGTACGGCTGTGTTCACTTGCGCCTGTAAGTTGCTGACGGCAAGGGCGCTAAACAAGAGCACGATCAGCGCCCAACAGACTATCTTCCCCTGGCCTAATGAGAACTTAAACTGAAACATGGTGCCTCCTGATCTCGAATCCGAGAATCGAGAATAGTGACGGTGGATGGTAAGTAACGGTGAATAGTAATCCCTTGCGGTGCAGTTCACAGCACGCACGCTGGACTTCAACCACTCTTTCGCGTCGGTTCCGAGCTCCTGACAAAAGCGAGATCCCCTAGCACAATTTGCCCTCGCGTTTGATGATCCTTCACTATACTCTTTACATGGCATTCTGTTTAATACAATCTAACAACCCGTGTTATAAATATTGCTTATGATCGAAGTTCGACATCTCCGGTACATGGTGGCGCTTGCCAGGGAAATGAACTTCACTGCCGCCGCCAAACGAACGCATGTCGCCCAGCCGGCGCTAAGTCAAAACATCCGGCAAATTGAGGACGAACTTGGAGTCCAGCTTTTTGAGCGCAGCACGCACAAGGTAGCGCTGACCGCTGCCGGGAAAGTCTTTTATCGAGAAGCCGTGGCTACTCTGGAGCATCTGGAGAGAACGGTACGTGCGACTCAGCGGGCGGCGCAAGGAGAGGGTGGGGCGCTCTCGATTGGGTTTACGACTTCGGCTATGCTGGGCGAGCTGCCGAGTAAGATCAGCAACTTCCGCAAGCAATATCCGAATGTAGTAGTCCTGGTTCGGGAGTTGCCTCTGGATATGCTGGTGGAAGCGCTACGAATTGGTGCAGTTGATATTGGCTGTGCAGACATCGACGTAATTGACGAGATGTTGGAATCGGCGCCGCTGAGGGCTGTGCCCGTAGTTGTGGTGCTGAATAAGGCTCACCCTCTGGCGCTGCACTCGTCCTTACGCCTCGAGATGCTCGCAGGCGAAACGTTCATTCTGCCTTCGCCCGACTCTCACCATTCTCTTTACAACACATTCATCAATGCGTGCCGTGAAGCCGGGTTCGAACCCGTCGATCCGTATTTTGTGGATACCCTTCCTGCCGGGACTGGACTCGTTTCCGCCAACGTCGGGATTACTCTCCAACACCGGCTACCCTCGTTTCGATGTCGAGACGTAGTTTATCGACGGCTGATCTCGCCTAAATTAAGGCTGCAAATGAAACTGATTTGGAGGAAACAGGATTTATCGCCAACCGCCTTGAAGTTCATATCGGAGAGCAGAGTTTAGCAGGAAGTCTGTGGTTTAAGCGGGTTCTAAACTTTATCGACGGATTCTGAAAAGAGAGCTTTTCTTGACTTTTGACCTTTTTCCCCTGAGAATCGGTCCTATTGATCAATACACCTATTGGAGCAAAGCACATCCAGGCTCCAGGTTTACTCAAGAATCCGAGCTGTATCCAGTAATTGGGCAGCTGGTTCAGTAATATCCACGCCGAATCAACGGATTGGATCATTCAGGCCCGAAGGACTTCGGCTTAAGCGGCGGCACGGGAGGGCGGGAACAGTGGAGCATCTCAACGAGTCGAATCAGGTTTCTGTCGCCGGCGCATATGACGTCATCGTGGTGGGCGGCGGCATCGCGGGCGTGAGCGCCGCGCTGGCCGCCCGCCGAAGCGGGTGCAGTGTGCTGCTCATCGAGAAGAGCGTCGTTCTCGGGGGGCTCGCGACCCTTGGTTTCATTGCCATCTATCTTCCTCTCTGCGACGGACGGGGCAGGAAGGTGAGCGCGGGCATCAGTGAGGAGCTGCTTCGCCTCTCGATCAAGTACGGCTACAACGATCTGCCTTCCGAATGGATAGATGGAAAAGGCGCAGGCTCGTCCCGGCGCTACAGCACTGCTTTTTCCCCGCCGGAATTCATCTATGCCCTCGATGAACTTATGATCGCCGAGGGCATCGACCTCGTGTTCGACACCCTCTTCTGCAAGCCCGTCATGAACGGCGACCGGTGCGAGGCGGTGATTGTCGAGAACAAGGGTGGGCGGATGGCCTACCGGGCGAAGGCGTTTGTGGACAGCACAGGCGACGCCGACCTTTTCTTTCGGGCAGGGACAAAGTGCGCGGAGGAAGAGAACTACCTTGCCTACTGGTTCTACCGAACCGATTTGCAATTGATGCAAAAGGCGGTGGAGAGCGGCGAGGTGAAGGATGGAATCTCCCTGGAATGGCGGGGAAGCTTTCTGAATGACGGCTCCTACACACTGGGCGGCGAAAAGGAGTACAAAGGGACCGACGCAGCGCACATCACCCGCTTCATTTTGAACGCACGAAAAGTCCTCAAGAAGGAGATCGACAGGAACGTCGAGGCAAAAGGCGCAGTAATCGCGCTGCCGGGGATGGCTCAGTACAGGAGGACGCGGCACATAGACGGCGTTTATTGTCTCACGGAAGGCGACGCCGGGAAGTCCTTCGCCGACTCCATCGGCTGCGTCGGCCATTGGATGAAGCCCGGCATCGTATACGAGATACCCTATCGCAGCCTCGTCGCCGCGGACATTGCCAACGTACTGGCTTCCGGCCGCATTACCGCCTCTTCGGGAGACGCCTGGGAGGCAACGCGGGTCATCCCGCCCGCCGCAGTGACCGGACAAGCCGCGGGCGCCGCGGCCGCGCTCACCATCAGGAAGGCGTGCGCCGCGGCGGATCTCCCGGTGGCCGAACTCCAGGAGGAGTTGCGACGCGCCGGCGTCTTGTTGCATTATCAGTTCTAAATCTCTTTAGTCTTAAATCTCTCTACCGAGGAGCGCGCATGAACCTGAATGACCAAGAAAAAAGAATTCTCGATGGCGGCGACGGCGCTGTCAAGAGGAAGTGCATGGAGTTCCTCGTCGCCTACGGCGAGGCCGCCGGCGCGGAAAAGCTGGTCGATATCGATGGCACCGTCGACATGCATCCGGGCACTCACTGGGTGAGCAAGTACACGATAAGCCAGGAGGAGATCGAGGAGCTTGCCAATCGGGGCGAGAAATTCAAGGCCGTGACCTTCGCGAATAAGTGCACCGCGCCGGGTTTCATCTACGACGGGTGGGAGGGCTGCGGTACCATGCCGGACAGCACCCCCGGATATCGCGAGAAGTGTCTGGCTCCGTTAAAGCCCTGGATAAAAATGGGCATGATTCCCACCTTTGCGTGCGACAGCTACCTGGTGGCCTCCTACCTGCCCGCGGTCGGTCAACACTGCGCATGGGTGGAGAGCTCCGCTATCCCCTACGTCAATGCGGTGCTGGGGGCTAGGAGCAACTTCGACGGCTGTTTTCAGACGGCCTATCTAGGCAAAGTCCCTGCCTACGACCTCCACCTCGATGAAAATCGAATCGCGACGGTCCTCGTTGAATGCACCGCCGAACTGAAACGGGACATGGACTATGACCTGTTCGGCTGGGCAGTGGGAGAAGCGGTCGGCCTGGATGTGGCCGCCTTTGTTGGCGTCGGCAAGCCCACCACGAGCCAGTACATCAAGATGAATTCAGCCTTGGCGACAGCCGGCCAAGTCTATATGTACCACATCCCCGGAGTGACGCCGGAAGCGCCAACTCTGGAAGCGGCATTCAGAGGGCGCAAACCGCAAATGACGATCACCATAGGCCGGGACGAGATGAGGCGGGCCTACGATCTGCTGAACTATGGCGCCAGCGACGACATTGATTTCGTCTACCTCGGCTGTCCGTTCTACACCATCGTTGACCTCCAAAAGGCGGCCGGTCTGCTCGACGGGAAGAAGTGCAAATCGCCTGTCTGGATGGCGACGAACCCTCTGACCTATAGGGCAGCCGTGGACATGGGGCTCAAGGATATCATTCACAACGCCGGGGGAACGCTCATTTCGGGCGCCTGTATCGGCCTCCTCGACGGAGAGATGCCAGAGAGCAAGGTCATCGCAACGGACGCCGCCAAACAGGATTACTACATCACCGGGATTGTGCACCCGAAGAAGCTTCAGGTCCGCTACGGGACCATGGAAGACTGCATCGAGGCGGCAATCAGCGGCAAGTGGAAAGGCGAGTGGAGGTGATCGTATGGCAGAAGAGAAAATCGTTCTGAAGGGCAGGAAAGTCATAGGCGGCATGGCGGAAGGGGAAGCACTGGTGTCGAAAAAGCCGCTTATGGGCTGGGGGAGCGTGAAAGTCAAGGAGGGGATGGTCGTCGAACGCAACCATCCCCTGTACGAAATCCCCTTCAAAGGCAAAGTGCTCGTCTTCCGCGAGCCGAGAGGCTCGGGCGGCTTCGTCGGCTATGGCCGGACGAAGCTCTTCGGCACGAATCCCGCCGCGTTTCTCTATACGAGAGGCAATAACCTCACCGTATTTGCCGCAATGAATATGGAGGTCCCGGCCATCACAGACTTCGACAGGGACCCCACAGAAGTGATCGAAACCGGGGACTTCGTCCGGGTTGACGGCGACCGGGGGATTGTGGAGGTGTTCAAGAAAAAGAAGTAATCAGGCTTTTCGGCAACATGGGCCGGCCCCAGGATTTTGCGCAAAGTGGGGGGCGAAATGCGGGGTCTACATCCGTCGTTGCGCGCCTGCAGCCCTCACCGAACGTGGTAGAGATACCGTACTGTGCATAGGCCAGACTCGCGACAACCGGCACCGCACTGAAGGTTGTGGGCAGTGTCAACCTTTTCCTCACTGTGAAAACCCGAGTTGCCCGACCAAGCGCAGCGTCGCTGCAGGTTGCGGCAAGTGTCAGGCCCGTGTCTCCTGTGAAAGTGGAATCCGTCGCGCCCTGCTGGGCCAGCGCCGCTGTTGCACACGAACGCCTGACATTTTTTTGAGGCTCTTTACATCCGGGGTACCCATGAAGGTGGATCTGGGCTTAGTTTCATTTCCACCCGCAGTTCTAAGGCAACGAGAATCTTCTGGTCTGCAACCGAAAGGAGCGACATGTATGGCACAGTATCAGGACTATGGATTTAAGGGCAGGGGGGCCATTGTCACCGGAGCGGGGAGCGGCGTTGGCGAGGCCTGCGCAGTGGAGTTGGCCAAAGGGGGCGCCCAAGTAGCGCTGTTCGGCCGGCGCGTGGCTCTTGTCGAAAAGGTCGCGGCGGAGTGCCGGAAATACACGGACAAAGTCATCGCGTTATCCGTCGACGTCGGCGACGAGAACGCGGTGAAGACAGCCGTCGCGAAGGTGCTCGACACATTCGGGAAAGTGGATATCCTCATCAACAACGCCGGAGTTGAAAGTCGGGTGAAGCCCGGCGAGACCATATGGGACACGTGTTTCGACACGCTGACGCCCGACCAGTATATGAGTTTCTTTAAGACCCACACGCTGGGACATTATCTTATGAACCTGGCGGTCATCCCGTCGATGCAGAAGAACCATTTCGGGCGCGTTGTCAATGTCACCTCTGTGCTGGGCATCAACGGTATTTATTCCACGCCGGCCTATACCGCCTCCAAGGCCGGGGCGATCTGCCAGACCAAGGCCTTCGCCAAGAAATACGGCAAGGACAACATCACCTTCAACTCCATCGCGCCCGGCATGGTGGACACGCCGATGAAGATCGACTCCACACCCGCGGATTTTGCCGCCGTCGCGGCAATGACGCCCCTGGGCAGAGTCGCCCAGGCCATCGACATAGCCCGCGTGGCGCTGTTCTTTGCCCAGGAGAACCTTTTCGTTTCGGGCCAGAATCTGGTCGTCGACGGGGCTGCGACAGTATAAACAAACATAGAAACGCAATTTGTCGTCCATCAATCGTGGGAGAGTGAACTTATGAGATGCAAACTGGCGCTTGTGCCGAGAATGGGTGAGGACGTCATCGTGGAAGAGGTGGAGCTGGCCGAGCCCCACGACGATGAGGTTCGCATCAAGGTAATGACATGTACGATCTGCCATTCGGATATTCACGGGTTCAAGGGCGAGTTCGGGGCCTTTGACGGACCGGGCACGGCGGGTCACGAGATTGCCGGCATCGTGGACAAGGTTGGGGCGAAGGTGACCTATGTGAAGCCTGGCGACCGGGTGCTGAGCTCCGCGCTGCGGCAAGGCTGCGGCCAATGCTACCAGTGCCTGCACGGCCGCCAATTGTTCTGCGAAAACGTTCCTGGGTATACGTTCCGCATGCCCAGCCCCTACACCCGCGATAACGGAGAGGTCTGTATCCAGACGATGTCGGGAGCCAGCGGCTTTGCCGAGTATACCAACGTAATTGAGCCGATGCTATGCAAGCTGGACGACGACATCCCGTTTGTCATCGGCTCCGTCCTGGCCTGCGGCTTTATGTCAGGCTTCGGCGCAGTGCTCAATCGCTCGAAAATCACGCCGGGCGAGAGCTGTGCCGTGGTCGGCTGCGGTGGCGTCGGCCTTTCGGCCATCATGGGCGCGCGCTGGTCCGGCGCCATCCCGATCATCGCCATCGACACGATGGACGTCAAACTGGAGGCCGCGAAGAAATTCGGGGCCACACACTTTATCAACCCGAAGCAATACGACGTCGTCGGGGAGGTCAAAAAGATCACCCGCGGCTTCGGCGTTGACCATTCGATCGTGGCCACTGGTGGTAAGGGCATCAAGCACACAACGTTCGCGCTGACAGCCGGCTACGGAAAAATGGTCATCATCGGTCACCAGCGATACGAGGATGAATTCTTACACGATATCAACGGCATGGAGCTTCTTTTGGGCAAGCGCATCACCGGCAGCGTGATGGGCTCCGGCCCGCTCCGCCTCGATGTCCCGCTGTATATGGAAATGTACCGCAAGAGACTTGTCGATATCGGCGCTCTTTTAACTCGCCGCTTTCCTCTCGAACGGATCCAGGAAGGCATCGACGACGCCTTGAAAGGCGCGCTGAAAAACGTCATCGTCATCGGCGGGGAGAACTGACCATACACAGGATTGGGCGGGAGGGAGACGAGCTATGAATGTACATCCGAGGATCCACACCATTGGCATCTGGTGGGAAGCCATCCAGGCCAACATGGACACCTATCTGGTGCGAGGCAAGATAAACGCCCTCATCGATAGCGGACCGCCCCAATCCTCCCTTGAGCCCATGGCCACGGCCCTCAAGAGCCATGGCCTCGTTCCCGCAGACATCGGTCTCGTGCTCAATACGCATGGCCACGGCGATCACATAGGGGGCAATGCGGTGCTCAAAGCCGCGGGCAACGCCCAGGTCTTCATCCACCGAAGCGATGCCCTTTTCCTGGAGGATCACGCCCTGAGTTTTGACCGGTTCTATGCGGTCGGCATGGAAAACGATCTGGAGCAGCAGAAAGCTGCCCTGCTGCAGCAGTTGGGACCGGAGATAAAAGTGGATCGCTATCTGACAGACGGGGACCGGATCGATTTGGGAGACGGCATCGTGCTGCGGGTCATCCATATTCCCGGACACACGCCGGGCTCTTGCGGATACTACTGGGAAAGCGAACAGATTCTCTTCGCCGGAGATTCCGTCCAGGGGATTAGTACCCCGGGGGGATCTCTTCCAATTCTGTGCGACTTCGCCGCTTATGAGAAGTCGCTGGAGCGATTGCAGGCTTTGCCCATCCGAACTCTTCTGCTCAGCCATCCGTACCAGGGAATTCACCTGCCGCCTTCACTGCTCCGAGAGGGTGAAGCGGTAGGAGAATACCTGGCGGATTCGCTGCTGGTAGTCCGTACCCTGGACGAGGCCGTGCAACGCGAGGTGCGCGCGAGTGCGGGCCGTCGGTTGGTGGAGATTGCCGATTCTGTCATCGCGGCCCTCCCGCCGGAGTGGGGATTTAAGCCGGTCGCGCATTTGCCGATGCCGGCTTTCTCCCTGGGTACTGTTGCGTTTGCGCTGGCGCAGGGCTCTCACGATGGCGCCTCCTCTGGCCTTGGCCCCGACCCAAATTAATAGGAGGGTGAGGGAGGACGCGTGAGGACGCGTAGGACGCATGACAGACGGGACGTTCCTCGTCAATCCGGGCCGGATGGCAACGGAGGAATGCTTGTACCCGACCCACTGGCAAGCTCAGACACTTTGATCCCCGCAGTAGTTATCTCATCCGTAACAACGTTCCCGTAAATGTTGAATGTGGTTCTGATGTCTGCATGGCGCAGCATCTTCTATTGGCTCGCCTAGTCAGGCTTCTTTTTGTCCTATCTTCCATGCCTTTGTCGCTTAGTACGTGCCAAACTCTCTCGTGGCGTCCACCCAGGTTTTGATAAGCTCGGGATTGCAGCCCTCCAGCTCTCCGCTGTTACTGGTCATGATATAGCCGCCGCCTTTCCCCACCACCTGGCAGAGTCGTCTGGTGAGATCGCGCACTTCTTGCACTGTCCCGCCAACGAGCAGTGAAAGCTTCATGCCGCCTATAATGCACATGGTATCATTGAGAATTTCTTTGGCCTTGAAGAGGTCAGTGTTGTCGAAATAGCCGATCGTTTTGCCCTTGGGTAGCTCGGTGAGATACTTGAGCCGCTGGTCCCAGACCCCTTCGTAGAACACATAGGGAGTGATACCGTTCTCGATGCAAGTCATGATTAGGGATTTCAACTGGGGCCAATAGAAGCGTTCGAACTGGTCCAGCGAGATAAAACCATCCGAGCCGCGGTGCAGCGGGAAGAAGGCGAAGGAAATGGGCCGCGCCCGATGCAGGGCGAGCAGTCGCTTGACTTCCATCCGTCGCCACTTTTCTATCCCCGCCAGCAGTTTCTCAGGGCGGCGACGCATGTCGGTGAATTGCCCCCGCATGCCGCGCAGTGTATCGCCCATGCAGTCGAAGGGTGCATTCAGATATGTCTGCATCAAGGGCAAAGTTGGGAAACCGGCTTCGGCCATTCGCTGCCCAGTTGCTGCCTGCTGGGCCATCCACTCGCTGTGCACCTCAAGCGCCCGAAGCAAAGTCCGCAGAGCATTCTTTAGCGGCTCTGTGTTGTAGATTCCCAGGTTCCAGAGCATGCCTACGTAGCCTTTCAGCGTGTAGGCGGCGAGAGGGGGTAGCTCCGCCAACCCTTCCAGTTCGGCAAAAATGCGCGGCAGATAGACTCGGACCGCCCAATCCGTCGGATCCTCAAGAAAGTCGTCATAGTCTTCCGCCTTCATGTACTCGTCTTCGACCATCTGAAAGGAACCATTGGCTCCGAGGCCGTACCCCGGCCACCGGGTAGTGCGGTCTCCCAAGACCCGGGCCAGGTCCGGATCGCCGAACATCCCCGACGCGCTATCCGGCTGGAAACGCAGTGCGGCGCTGACCAGCGCCTCCCGCATCTTCTCTGGATTCTCATACAATTCCTGGCGGGTAACTCCGGCCAGTTCGGCAATCATGTGGCCAAAACCAATTTGAATTGGAATGCGATCCGGCTGTTTCAATTGGATTGCATCATACATTCGCTTGCTCCGCTCCGCGCAGAGTTGCTCGGGCGACTTACCCGCATCGGGTCCATTTGGAGAAAAAATAGCTGTCATCTTACTTGGGTTCCTTATCCGGAAGTACCGATATAGTGTTCAGATGCCTTCTTTTCTTGCGATTGTCGGGTTCATCACCGCCGGCTGTCAAGGGTGGTAAAAGCAGGGCGCGCGTCAGATTTGGCAGAGGGTGTGACTCTTTTAGATTTTGTTTCAGCAGCCTGCTAAGTAAAGATTTGCATCTTCGTAACCCATCTTATCACCGATTCTTCTTTCAGGTTTCGAGATAGCTCGACACGTCAATATCGGCAATCAGCCAATTACAGCAGCTCTGATTTTTCTTTAAGCGGATGCGCGGTTTTTGCTGCCGTGCGGACAGCCGTAGACACACAAGCTACAGATCCTCGCCCCGGTTTGTTTTTCCCTAGCAAGGATGTTTTGCAGGCAGCCGTGATAGTCGAAGCGCATCTCGCGCGGCTCATCTGGCCGGAAGTTGCGCCCCTTGAGCGCCTTCACCGGACAATTATCGGCGCATTTGGTGCAAGTTCCGCATTGGTCCTCGAGCATCGGGCCGTGGCGCTCAACAGGGAATGTCGTCAATACCGAAGTCCAACGCACCCGCGGGCCTGCTTGCGGTGTTATCAGCAGGCCGCTCCTGCCAATCCAGCCAAGCCCGGCCAGATGCGCCGCCAACTTGTGGGAGAACAGGCTTTCCAGCGTGTCAGGCCGTGCGCCGCCCCAGGAAGGAACCGGAAGGGCGCGATAGCCCTCGTTCTGCAGCAAGCTGGAAACGCGCGAGGCGATGGCGTCCAGCCTGTCGTTCACTTTATCGTAGGCGTGGTATTTATAGGCGGGAGACACCCACCACTGTTCTTCCCAGTGCGGAAGAAGGTCCACCAGTGTGTCCATCAAACGTATACCTATGGAAAGCGCAAATGGATAGGCCGACAAGTGTTCCCCGCCCTGCTTGCAGATGAATTCCCGGGCCGTCGAAAGGTCTGCCCCGCCGACAAAGTCGGCACCCAACGATTTGACCAATTGAAAAACTTGCTCGTTCAGGGACATATGTTTCCCCGACTACCCAATTGAGCGCCCAACAGCGGAACCAGTGTAGATGTATCCCGGAAGCGCGTCAACCAAGTAGCGTTTCCTCATGAAAAAGCCACCATTCACAACTGAACGCGAGAACACATTGATTCTGGGTCCGTCCTAGGAGTCTGCCAGGATACACCATGCCGCACCATGAGCAGGCTGCAGGATGTGCTAGTCTGCAAAGATAAGTTTCCGGGGTCAGTCGCGGTCGTTGTATCCTCGCACGGAAAGGGGTATCGAAAGAGCTATGGAATATCGTTATCTGGGAGGCTCCGGCCTCAAAGTTTCTGCACTGGCTTTCGGCGCCCAATCGTTTGGCGGCGGCGATTGGTTTTCCGACTCATGGGGCGCGACGGGCGACGTGGCCGAGGCGCGGCGCAGGGTGGATATTTGCATCGATGCAGGGGTAAACCTGTTCGACACGGCCGATATCTATTCCAACGGGCGCTCGGAAGAGGTGTTGGGCAAGGCGCTTGAAGGCAAGCGCGACGGGGTGCTGATCTCGAGCAAGGCATCCATCCGGCTGGGCAATGGACCGAACGATCTGCGGTCGTCGCGATACCATCTACGGCGTTCGATTGAGGGCAGCCTGCGGCGGCTGGGCACGGACCATGTAGACATGTACTACATGCACGCATTCGACGCTCTCACGCCGGTAGAGGAAACCATGGAGACGCTGAACAGCTTTGTCCGCGAGGGCAAGACGCGGTACATCGGGTGCTCGAATTTTCCCGGTTGGCACCTGATGAAGTCGCTGGCCGTGGCGGATCGCTATGGGTGGGCGCGGTACGTGGCGCATCAGGTGTACTATTCGCTGGTCGGGCGCGACTACGAGTGGGAACTGATGCCGCTGGCGCTGGATCAGAAGGTGGGCGCCACGGTGTGGAGTCCGCTGGGATGGGCGGTACTGACGGGCAAGATTCGCCGCGGCCAGCCATTGCCCGAAGTGAGCCGGCTGCACAAGACCGGGAATTTAATACCGCATGGGACGGACGAATACTTATACAAGGTTGTAGATGCACTCGACGCGGCAGCCGAGGAAACCGGCAAGACGGTGGCGCAGGTGGCGCTGAACTGGCTGCTGCAGCGGCCCACGATTGCATCGGTGATCATCGGCGCGAGAAACGAGGAACAGTTGCGGCAGAACCTGGGCGCGGTGGGCTGGAACCTGACCGCCGAGCAGGTGGCCGCGCTCGACAATGCCAGCGCGCTCACGCCGTCATACCCTTGCTGGCATCATCGCATCTTTACGGAGCTTAGCCCGCCACCAGTGTGAGAGAGGTATCAGGTTTCAGGAGTCAGGGATTGAGTTCCTTGGCAGCGCCTGCCGGGCTGCTTCCGCGAGTTAGATTTCCGCGTAGTGCAGATATTTTTGGGCGTATTCCTGGATGAGGGCGTGGTCTTTTTCGCTCAATTCGCGGCGGAGCGCTCACCTTGCGCAATACTGCTCGTAGCATCAGTTGCTTGAGGGGTGTTTGTGTTTTCATCCCTTCAGCCTGCGATTCCAAATTCAATGAAGACAGACTGCCGGGTTCCTGCTGCTCTCGGGTTAGGGCTCTCTCTTGCGATTGAGTGAAGGTTGCTGTAGTATTCGTGGTTACCTGCCGTATTCAACAATCCCGTAAAGCTCGAAGTTTCAGGGATCAGGGCTTCAGGCCGGCTTACGTAGAACCGGGGAATCGCGTATGGTGAAAATCATGATCGCGCCCAGCCGCTATATACAGGGTCCGGGCGTACTCGCCGAGGCGGACAAGTATGTGCGCCATCTTGGATCGCGGTTCTTCGTCATCGGCGGCAGGCTCGCCTTACGCGCTGTGGAAGGGCTGCTATCTCCGGCGCTGAGTAAGGATGGGATGACATGCCAAATCCATCCGTTCACCGGAATGTGTACCCGCTCCGGCACCGACTCACTGGTGGAGGAAGCGCGGGCGTTTGGCGCCGAGGTGGTGGTCGGAGTGGGCGGGGGCAGCGCCATTGACAGCGCCAAATCAGTCTCACACGAGTTGGGGTCGTTTCCTCTGGTGGTAGCTCCGACGGTCGCCTCGAGTGATGCCCCGTGCAGCGCGCTGGCAGTGCAGCACACACCGGACCACGGACTGGACCGCTTTCTGCTGCTGAAGCGCAATCCGGACGTGGTGCTAGTCGACAGCCAAGTAATCGTCCAGGCGCCGGTACGGTTTTTCGTGTCGGGCATGGGAGATGCGCTGGCCACCTGGTTTGAAGCCTTAACCTGCACCAAGTCCAGCGCCAGGAACATGCCTGGGGGCGTCAGCACGGCAGCGGCTCTCAGCCTGGCCCGGCTTTGTTATGACACGCTCTTGGAATACGGAGTCAGCGCCAAGCTCGCGGTGGAGCGGCAGGCCCTCACTCCAGCGGTAGAAAAGGTTGTGGAAGCAAACATCCTGCTGAGTGGCCTGGGGTTTGAAAGCTCCGGGCTGGCCGCGGCCCACGGAATTAACGATGGTCTCGCTGTTCTCGAAGAGACTCACGGCGCTCTACACGGCGAATTGGTAGCATTCGGCACCATCACGCAGATGGTGATGGAGTGCCATCCCCAGGCTGAGATCGATCGCGTGATCGATTTCTGCAAGGCAGTGGGATTGCCCGTAACTTTGAAACAACTGGGCATCTCCGATGCTTCCAGCGCGCACCTCCAGAAGGCGGCGGAGGAAGCCTGCAGGGAAGGGATGACAACCCACAACAGTTATTTCAAGGTGACTCCCGAGTTAATTGTTGGGGCTCTCAAGGGAGCGAACGCATTGGGAGAACACCGGCTCGCGGGTTGAGTGCGCGCGGCTGGAACGGATTGTCCGCAGGAAGAACGACTGGCGCGCAGGCGAGGGCGCGCGAGCAAGGGACAAGAAGGAGGAATCGGAGCAGGACATGGCTGAGGTATTGGCGGCAAAAGCGGCGGAAATCAAGCTGGTCATCGATGGGGTGGAGGCGGCAGCCAGCCCCGGGATGACGATTTTGGAGGTCGCCGAAAAGCAAGGTACCGCCATACCGACGCTCTGCCATGTGCAAGGTCTGGTGCCGTTTGGCGGCTGCCGAGTCTGCGTCGTTGAGATCGAGGGCGCCAGCCACTTAACTGGAGCTTGTCACACGCCCGCCGCGAACGGAATGGTGATCCACACGCACTCCTCCAAGGTCCTGCGGGCCCGGAGAACCATCCTGGAATTACTGATGGCCGGACATACCGGTCCCTGCGTCACCGATACGGGTGCGCGGAGCTGCGCACTCCATCAGATGGCTGCCGACGTGGAGCTAGGACCGCCTCGGTTTCCGGTGCACGAGCCGCGATACTCTCCGGTCGAAGATGTCAGTCCTTATGTGCGGCGCGATCTCTCGCGCTGCATCCTGTGCAACCGATGTGTACAGGCCTGTTCTGAGATCGCCGGGGCCGACTTGCTGGCGTTGGCCTATCGGAGTTCGCACATGAAGGTCGTTGTGGATTGCGACACCGCGCTCAACCACGATGCCTGCAGGGACTGCGGCATCTGCATTGACTACTGTCCGACTACAGCTTTGTATCTGCCTGGCCGTCTTGGGCAGCAAAAGACGGTAAAGCATCGAGTCGAACCGGCCGACCTGAGGCCTTCCACCTCCAGGCCGGCGACCCAGGGCGAGCTATTGGTGCGGCTACAAGCGGCGCAACAGCAACACGGCTACCTCTCAACGCATGTCATCGGGGAGATCGCGGCTGCGTTGGAGCTGTCCGTCAGTGAAGTGTATAGCGTCGCCAGTTTCTATTCGTTTCTGTCCGTCCGGCCGCTCGGACGCCATGTGATTCGAGTGTGCCGTAGTCTTCCTTGCTGCATGAAGGATTCGGAGATGATCGTGGAAAGCATACGCCAGGAGGTTGGCATCGCTCCCGGCGAAAGGACCGCGGACGGGCGGTTCTCCCTGGAGCTGACCAACTGTATCGGAGCCTGTGATCTGGCGCCGGCCATGCTGGTGAATGAAGACATGCATGGAAACCTGACCCCGAAGAAAATCGCAGGTGTGCTCGCGGCCTACAAGTAACATGGCGCCTGCGGAGGCCCAAATTGCCGACTAAGATTGTTGTACTTAGGAACTGTAAGCTCATCAACCCGAGGGATATCGCTACCTACCTCGAACGCGGAGGCTTTAGCGCTCTGCGGCACGCCCGCAACTCGATGACCCCGGAACAGGTTATCGAGGAGGTTAAGCGCTCGGGTTTGCGGGGGCGGGGCGGCGCGGGCTTTTCCTGCGGCCTGAAATGGGAGATGGCAAAGCGGGCGCCGGCCGGAAAGAAATATCTAATCTGCAATGCCGACGAAGGCGAAATGGGGACGTTCAAGGATCGATACATCATCGAGTATGATCCATTCACTCTGATCGAAGCGATTGCTATCGCCGCCTATGCGATTGGCGCCGATTCCGCGTATATCTATCTCCGCGCAGAATACCGCTACCTGCTGGCACAGTTGCTCAATGCCATCGAACAGGCCAGATCAAGACGGCTTCTGGAAGGGTTCGACATCCATGTGCGCGTGGGCGCGGGCGCTTATGTTTGCGGGGAAGAAACGGCGCTGATGAACTCGCTCGAAGGGAAGCGGGGCGAGGCGCGCTACAAGCCTCCCTTCCCCACCGACAAGGGCTTATGGGGGCAGCCCACGGTGATACAGAACGTCGAGACTCTCATGAACATTCCCGCCATCATCCTCGAAGGCTCCGCGTGGTTCAGCGCCATCGGCACCCAAGGCAGCAAGGGAACCAAAGTTTTCTCCGTAAGCGGGGATGTCGCCGCGCCCGGCGTCTATGAGCTGGAGTTAGGCAGCCGATTGTCGGAGCTGGTGGTGGACCTGGCTCAAGCCAAGAACATCAAGATGGTTCAGGTGGGCGGTGCTGCCGGCCGCATCGTTCCCTTATCGATGCTGGATTCGCAGTTGTCTTTTGAAACCTTTCTCGGTGCGGGCGCAGTTACCGTATACGACGACCGCCGGGACGTTATCGATGTGGCCCGGCGGACCATGGAGTTCCTCGCCGAAGAGTCCTGCGGGAAATGCACTCCGTGCCGCGAGGGAACCGATGCGATGGTGTTGGTCCTGGAACGGCTTGCCAGCGGGCGCGGAACTCATGGAGACATCGAGGCGCTGGAAGATCTTTCTGCGGCAATGGCCAGCTCCTCGATGTGTGGACTGGGCCAAACCGCGCCCACGGTCGTTGTGGATACCCTTACGCATTTTCGCAAGGACTACCAGAACCGGATTGACCAATCGGTGTACTTGAGGACCCTGTAAGTCATGCGGCGATGCAATCGTGCCGGCGCCGCGTTACGGAATATGAAGGAGATTGTGCAGTGAAGGCTTTGGCTACGGGAATCGCAACCGAGATTTGCCCTTACTGTTCCCGCATCCTGGATGGGCATGACGCGCTGCGCATGCACGTGGTCGCGAGCCATGCCGGCGAGCCGGTTCCGAATCCGCCCGGGAGGATCACTGTGACAGTCAATCGCCAGGTCTACAAAACCCGCGTGGAACCGCAGTGGACCCTCTACTACTTCCTGCACGACGTGCTGGGCCTCACCGGCGCCAAGCAGATGTGCGACCACGGGATGTGCGGCTCTTGTACCGTGATTGCCGACGGCCACGCCATCCTCTCGTGTATGACCTTGGCGATTGAATGCGACGGCAAAAACATTGAAACCGTAGAAGGAATCGCGGCGGCTCGTCACCCGCTTATCGAAGAGTACGTCAAGCACCATTGCATGCAGTGCGGCTATTGCACACCGGGATTTGTGGTTGCTGCAAAGGCTCTGCTCGATGAAAACCCCGCCCCTGGCACGGAAGAGATCATAGAGAGTCTGGGCGGCAATCTGTGCCGCTGCGGCACCTATCCGCAGCACGTGAAAGCCATAAAGGCCGCTGCCGCCAGGCTGAGCAAGGCCAACGAAAGTTAGCGCGAGATGAGCGACAGGCGATGAGCGATGAAAACAGTTATTACGGGGCGGAATCCCTCGACAATCTGGCTGCGGATAAGTATCCGCGGAAGGACTATGAGAGCATCGGCAAGCGAGGGGTCCGCCGGCTGGATGGCTTCGAGAAGGCAAGCGGCAAGGCCATTTATACGGTGGACGTCCAATTGCCGGGAATGTTGTATGGCCGATTTCTCACCTCGCCGTATCCGCACTGCGCCATCCGGAGCATGGAGACGCGCCGTGCCGAGGCGCTGCCGGGCGTGCGCGCCGTTCTCCGCTACGACGATCCGGAACTGCCGCCACTGGCCGATCTGAGCGGGCACGCCCCGGCTTTGACGGCCGTGCTGCCACACGTTGCGCACTTCGAGGGAGAAGAGATAGGCACCTTCGTGGTGGCTGACACGGAAGATGTCGCCGAAGCGGCGCTGAAACTGATCGAGGTGGACTGGGAGCAGCGGCCGTTTGTGCTCAACCCGGAGGCGGCGTTACGCCCGGAGGCGCCGTTGGCCAATCCCGAATCGTCTCCCGAGAAGAACCACTTCAATGAAGACTTCCTGGACATCACCCGCAGGGGCGACGTCGCAGTGGGCTTCGCGGAAGCGGACGTGGTTGTGGAGTTCAAGTCGGAGCGGCATCAGCACACCTGGATTGGTCCGGAGCGCCCCTGTGGCGTATTTCGCTGGAACGGTCAGTATCCAGAGATATGGGTCAAAACACAGCGCCCGCATATCGCCAAGCGAGTGGTCGCCTCCTGGTTTGGCGGCATTCCCATGAACCAGATACAGGTGCATTGCTTGTACCAAGGCGCCAGCTTTGGCGGATGGAGCCAGATGTCTTGGAACTACGGTGGTCTCTATTGCGCCGCCGTAGTCGCCAAAAGAACAGACCGGCCCGTCAAGTGGCTCTTCAGCCGCCGGGAAGATTTCTATGGCGGCCAAATGGATGCAGGCGCTTACTACTGCAAGGTTGGCGCGAAGAAAGACGGCACCATCACCGCCGTGGAAGCTCGCGTGGTGTTGTCGAACCTGTTGATGCCGGTCTTTGGAGTGGTTCACCACCTTATCGAAAACACCAACATTCCCCACGTATACGGCAGGCTGGAAGCGGTCCACGTCAATAAGGGACCGAACGTCCCCACTCGCTGTGAGCAGGCCGCTAACTGCCACACCTTGACCTTGGCCTTCGAGCATGTCGCAGCGGCTTTGGAGATGGACCCCATTGAGGTCGCTTTAAAAAACGACGGCGCCGAAGGCCACGGCATGGAGTGGCTCAATCGTAAGAAGGCGGAGTTGGGGTTCCCAGCAAGAGACAGCCTGCGCGAGTGCGTCGAGAAGGGCATGGCGGCCATCGACTGGAAGAACAAGTGGCACCTGCCCGGAACCAAACAGCTTGCCAACGGCAAGATGCACGGCATGGGCTTTACGTGGACGCACGAATGGGAAGATTCGGCCGGGTCCAGCGAAATCGCCATACGCATCGAGCGGACCGACGGCACCGCCAACATTCTGGCCATGCGCGCCGATAATGGTGTAAACGCGGAAACTGCTTACTGCCAAATCGCCGCCGATGAGTTGGGGCTGCGCATCGAAGACGTCTTCTATCGGCCGCACACCGATCCCGGTTTCTTCGCCATGGCGCCGGATTCATCGACGAATCTCTCCGTCAACGGCTTTGCCGTCCGGCATGCGGCGCGCAAATTGAAACGCAATATCCTGGACGCCGCGACGCGCCCCACAGGCTTAACTCAGCGTGGCAGCTTCCCGGCGAGGTTTCCCGGTTATCGGGCTGAAGACCTCGACCTGAAGGACAGCGTCATCTTCGTCAAGGCCGATCCCTCGATTCGGATGGCGCTGCGCGATTTCGTGTGCTCCTCGGGAGCGGAAGGACCGATGGCCATCGATCCGGAGATGGGCAAAGGAGCCGAGCGCAGCGACTTTATCGAACCTCTTTTCGCCTATAGCTGGCACGTGCAGGAAGGCGCCTACGCCGAAGCGCGCCTGCGCCTCTGCCGCCAGGCACACTTCATGGAAGTCGAAGTGGACACCGAGACGGGAGAAATCGAAGTCACCAAAGTCGTAAACGTGAACGACGTGGGCAAGGTCATAAGCTGGGAAAGCTGCGAAGGCCAGCAGTACGGCGGCAGTTTCATGGGTGTGGGCCGCGCCAAATATGAAGAAGTTGTGCACGACCCGGTCACTGGCGTGCTGCTGAATGGCAACCTGCTGGATTACAAAATCGCCACCATCCATGACATTGCCCAGGTTGATACCCTGCTGGTCGAGACCGGTATGGGATACGGTCCCTACGGCGCTGTTGGCATCGGTGAAGACATAGCCACGGTGGTCCCTGCGCTGCTGGGCCCAGCCGTCTTTAACGCCCTGGGAGTGTGGATTGATGAATTCCCCATCACGCCCCAGCGGGTCTTAGAGGCAATGGAGAAGAAGGCCAATGCGGAGTAGAAGTAGTGTGATTGGGAGACAGAATGCGGCCATTTGCACACTTTAGCCCTAGAACCCTCGACGAGGCGGTTACGCTGCTCGAGCGGTATGGCAATCAGGCGAACCTGATCGCGGGCGGCACCGATCTGCTCGGCAAGCTGAAGGACCAGATTCTGCCCCAGTATCCGGAGGCGTTGATCAATCTCAAACAGATTCCAGGTCTGGACTCGATCGACCTCGACACGGCCAATGGCGTCATACGCATCGGCACGCTGGCCCGGCTCGAGGACATTGCCCGCAACCGGCTCATCCGCGATCACTTGCCCGCGCTGGCACAGGCAGCCGCGCGCACAGCTTCTCCGCATCTGCGGGCCATGGGCACGCTGGGCGGCAACCTCTGCCAGGACATCCGCTGCTGGTATTACCGTCATGCCGACAACCGTTTCCCCTGCCTGCGCAAAGGCGGCGCAAAGTGTTACGCCATTGACGGCGACAACCGCTACCATTCCATCTTCGGGGGCAGCGTGGACGAAGGCTGCTACGCCGTTCATCCCAGCGATACCGCTCCCGCGCTGGTGGTGCTCAACACTGCCGTTCAGACCACACAAAGAACTCTGCCCATTGAAGCATTCTTCGGCGTAGGCGTGCAGAGAACAACGGTGTTGCGGCCGGATGAAATCGTAACGGAGATACACATTCCCATGCCAACGCCCCCCGCGCGCAACGCCTTCCTAAAATTCGCTCTGCGCAAGTCGATTGATTTCCCCATCGTCAACTGCGCAGCCACTCTCAAATTGGAACAAGGCATGGTGGCGGAGGCCAGAATTTGTCTGAACGCGGTGTATATCATCCCATACCGGCCGGTAGCGGCGGCGGAGGCGTTGCAAGGCAAGACCCTGACGGAGGGAACCATCGCGCAAGCAGCAGACGCGGCCGTTGCTGCCGCCCAGCCTATGTCCGGCAATCGCTATATGGTCCGAATCGCCCGAACGCTGGTGAAGCGCGTGCTGGCGGCCGCGCGGGATGCCGCGTAGAGAGGACGTTGTCTCAGAAGTGGACGCCGCGCATGAAGATCCGCGTACAAATCTACTCGCATCTCCGCCAGTACCTGCCGGCTACAGACGCGCGCTTTCGCGGCGAGCAGTGGGAAGTGGCCGCGGGGACGACGATAGCCGAGATTGTGCAAACCCTGAATCTGCCCCACAACCTCAAAATCCTTACCGTGGTGAACGACGCCGTTTGCCATGACCGCGGACGGGTACTTGAGGAGGGGGACTCGCTGATGCTCTTGCCCATTGTGGCCGGGGGATGATCATTCATCAGGCGTTTCAGCTGCTTCTCGTTCAGGACGATGGCGTGATCCAGCAGTCGTTCCGGCAGTTGCCGACCCGGCGCTCGGCCGCAAAGTTTGTCGGTCAGGTCACTTACCGCTGCTGGATATGGCCGATGAAAATGCGTCAATTGCCTTCGTATTGCAGTATTCTTTGAACGTCACGATCTTTCCGTCTCGAACTTCGAAAAGAAAATGGTAGACGTTTCTGTAGGTATTTCCGTTGGCCAGAACCGTCTTCCCTGTCGCTTCGACAGCTACTCGATCACCCTCGCACGTCGTTCCGGCGATCTCCAGCTCGATCGGATTGATCAGTTGAGTTCCGGGCCCGAACAGAGATTTCATTATGGTTTTGTCAAATGGCTGGCCGTCCGGCCCGTAATAGATTGCATCATCAGCCACCAACTTGAATGCGCCTTGAATATCAAGGTTAGCGACTCGGTCTAAATATTTCTGAACTATAGCAAGATTGCCGCTCATTCCCCTCTCCTATCGTCTCGTCAGGGCGGACTGCTTCAAGGTTGGGTTGAAACAATCCCAGGAAAACGACCACCGTTCGCTTTTCGTTCTCGATATCAGTCCTCTGATTTTCTCCGCCATAGCGCCCAATCACGATTCCGTGATTGGATGTTTTCTTTATGTGGGCGGAATGCTGGAATAGGCAGGCATGCTGGACATGGCGATCTGAAATACGGGCCGGTCAATCTTTCGGAAACAAAGCCCGCCATGCTTGACACCGGCGGGAATGTGAATGAAGCAAGTTTTGGTGATGGTCGTCTTCACGCCATCGACGACGAAATCGATCTCCGCTCCCAGATCCGACGGATCGTCCATATTACTGCCTACAAATCCACAGATTTCATCGTGATCAGGATGACAGTGTTCGGGATGAGACCGCGGTATGGAGCCCATAACCCAAACGGCTTCTATATAAAAGGATCCCGGGACAATCCTGTCGTCCATATAGATCACGCGCTTGATGGGGTCGGCATCCGGCGCTTTTGTCTTCGTGTCCGAGGATTCGAAATCGTGGACACCCGCCGGCAATTCAAGGTTGGTGCAAAACACCGCTTTGCGTTGAGCTTCTGCCATTTCTTGCTCCCTTTGTGTGCCGTTATGTATGCATACAGCATACTTTATATCAAGTTCAGTACACCATTTAATTCTAGTTTCCGGGCGCTGTCAAGCCGTCCTTCTGATTGAGTCGCATTTCTCCTATATCTTGTCTCTGCGCGAGAATCTCAAAAAATACCGGCTTACAGCAGGCGAGGTGGCGCAGAGTCCACACAGACAACGCTGATGAACTTACCATCGGCAACATGGTAGTGGATGAACTCCGGAATCTCCAGGGTCTTGCCCAGCGGAGGCGTCTTCATGTTCCCATAGCCGGCCGCCACTGCCATCTCGTGCGTCAGTTCCTTCTTGGTCTGGATGTGCACTCGCGCTTCGATAATCAGAAGGTTCTCGTTGGAGATGAATTGATCGATGTGCAGCGACTCATTCACATATTGATGGAAGAATCCCTTGTAGAACTTGTCGATGAACTCTTCGCGGTTGTGAAATGTGTAGCCGGCAAACGAAACCGTGAAAATCTTCGCCCAATATTCCAGCACACCCTCGTAGTCTCGTGAGTTGAAACGCCGTACGTATTCGTCAAAGGCGGCGCGATCAATCATCGCGACCTTTGTCGTAGCAGCTTTGGCTTCACCCACGAGGCTCATAGCCGCCGCACCGGAACCCCCAGCGATTCCCGCTGCTGAGGTGGCCTGCAAGAATGTGCGTCGATTGTTTTTCTGCATCGCAATGAGTCTCCCCTCTTGATCTTTCTGAAGGCTATCCAAAGATATTCGAAAGTTTGAAACCAGCGGTCGTTTTTCCAATGACGTTGTTGTCAACACGAGACCACTGGACGGTGCCGAAGCTGCGGTCGCTGCCCTTCGAGACAGCGATCATCGAGCGCTACCGGCGGCGCGAGTCTACATCCTCTATATGGCGCGGCCAATACGTGAACCATCCCCAATAGCATCTATTATCAGAGCAGGGTTCCCACAGTCGCCAATCTGATAAATCTCAGGGGCTGTCTCCTTCAGGCTTTTGACGAACTCAGTGTCCGGCGCCATGGCCAAAGCAGGCAATATGGTATCTGCCGCCAAGATCCTTTTCTCTCCTTCTTTGGTGGTGATCGTTAGCCCTTTATCTGTTATCTCCTCATACTTAACGCCGGTCAACAACAGTACTCCCTTTCGCTCCAACCACGGAAGTAGGCGCATCTTATAAAACTCAACCAACCCTTCCCCCATTTTCTCAGCTGTATCCACGACTGTTACCTTTCTACCACGCTTAACCAGAAATGCGGCTAACTGGAGGCCTTGTACGCCGCCACCGATAATGACAACACTTTTACCCATGGGCAACCACAATTTCGTGGCCCGTGTGAGCAGCCCGGGGCCTGCGAACCTCAAAGAGGTCTTCAGCCGGCGGTTCAGGCTGGCAGCCCTCACAACCTTGCCTGAATCGATTCCAGGTATTTCGGGAAGGGAATATTGCCCTCCTGTGGCTAGTATGAGCACATCTGGTTTAACCTGATCAATCAATGCCTTATTCACCTCTTTGCCAAGATGAATCTCGACGCTCAGCTTGGTAATTTGGGTGTTGAGATAGCGAACCAGGGCTGGAAGGTCTTCAATTTCAACCCCCTTCACCGTGGCGGCCACGGGTAGGGATCCTCCCAGTTGATGTTCTTTCTCGTACAGTATTACTTCATGTCCCCTTAAAGCCGCTACCCTTGCCGCTTCCATTCCCGCTGGTCCACCACCGACTACCATAACCTTTTTCTTCTTAACCGCGGGTTTGATCTCGTATTCTCCCTCTCTTGTCAGCGAAGCATTTATGCGGCAGCATGATCTTCCCGGCATAGGGTGTGAATGTATTCTGTCGATGCAGGAGAGACAGCGTGTGCATGGGGCAATATCCTCCGGTCTTCCTGCGGCAACCTTGTTGGGGAGTTCCGGGTCGGCCAACAGGCGTCTGGTCATGCCAATAAAGTCCGCCTTACCCTGTCGAAGGATCCTCTCTCCTAGTTCAGCATCAATGCCTGCGGTGGCAATCACTGGTATGGAGACTGCCTTCTTGACCAATGCGGCTAGAGGCACCCAAAAGCCGGCCCCATTTCGGCTTCCATCAAGCCCGTCCGGCAAGGGGTCCGGAGGCTCTGGATAGCAGACCGTTTCGGGCCAGTTGATTAAGCCATAGATCGGACCTAAACCATCGGCTTTTGGGTGAAGGTTATCGGCGCCGGCAGCCTCAAAGATTCGACCGAACTCCTGACCCTCCGCGGGAGTTATGCCGTCGTCTATCCCATATTCGGCGGCATTATAAAGGACACCGATGGGGAAGTCTTTCCCCAGACGTCTCTTCATTTCCTTCAGGATTTCGACCATAAATCGAGATCTGTTTTCCAGGCTTTGAGGGCCATATTTGTCCAGGCGTTTATTCCAGTGACGAGACATGAAAGTATTGCCCAGGTGCTGCGTGCCGCAGTGTAACTCCACGTGGTCAATCCCAGCCTTCTTGTACCGCTCCGCCGCCTTTACGAACTTCTCCTGAACTTCTTCAATCTCGGCAAGGGTTGCCTCAACGGTTTCGTCACCGTAGTGTTTGTCATACACTTCCACTCTCATCATCGAAGCAGCTATAGGTGGGCGGCCGGAAAGCGACGCCGGGCACCAGGGTCCGGCATGCATCATCTGCACAGACAACTTGCAATCGTGTTTGTGGACGGCATCCGCCAAATTACTAAAGCCTGGAATGTACTCGTCGGCGTCAATACGCAACCCATCGGGCATCCTTGCGCCTAGAGGATAATCAATGTAGGCGTCCCAGAGAATAATCATACCTGCGCCACCTTTGGCCACCGCTTCTACGTAATCGATGGTTCTCTGGTTCATATGAAAATCATGGGGGTCATGGGTATTCATTTCTGCGGCAGTCTTTATGATTCGGTTCTTAATCTGCAACTTCCCTATATTCCAAGGTGAAAGTAGCTTTTCGAACTGCACCTTCCTGCTCATGATCACTTCTCCGTTTGGGTTTTGCTCCCAACAGGGCCTGCCCGAACAATTCGCCGGGCACTCCAGAACCGAGTTACGAGTGTTTTTGCGATTTGGTGTAATCTCATATCTCGAAGAACTTATAGCGTTATTCCCAGATCACGCAAGTTCCGGCTCCCAACTCACTCCGCGATCTTCGGAATATTTGCGAAGATAATTGCGGCTAATACCAGGAAAGGCAGGGTGTACGAAACCGCGTTCCACCCGGCCTTGTCCACGATCGCGTCGAGAAACATCGGACCAAGGATTCCAGCGACAGCGAAATCATTAGGGCCACAACAAGAGCAGCGAGAGAGGTGGCGAACCTGGGTAAAGCCATAACAACTGTTTGTCTCTAATGTCCTAACTCACAAACCCTGCTGGCTACGGTTAATCACATCGTCCTGGATCTCCGGCGAGAGCTGCACAAAATACGTCACCGCTAGAAGTAGACCAAGTGCGACTTGATTCAACGCAGTCAGGCACTTGACCTGCTTCGTCTTCGGTCTTGTTCCGAAACACCTGATTGTAACGCGAAAGTTGGTTTTTAAGGCTCCAGAATCAATTTCCCCTTGTGCCCGCCACGTTCATAATCGCGGTGGGCATCGGCAGCGGCGATAAGTGGATAACGTCGTTCAACCCTTGATTGGAGTTTACCTGCTGCCGCTAGCGCCACGATTTCCCTAAGGCCTGTACGATCAAGACTAATCAGGACGAGCGACTGCTGAATGTTCCGTTTCGGATCGGCTGTCGGCGTGGGTCGTGTTGTAACAACGACGCCGCCTTCGCCTACAGCCTCCAGAACTGGATCACCCACCGGTACAGCATCAAACGCAAACTTAAAATGACCGATACTCCGATAGTCAGTTGAGCGGGGTAAAACGGCCTTTGCTCCGAGATTTCGCACCCACGCTTCATCATCGCGTCCTGCTACTGCAGTTACTCGGTGTCCTGCTTGGACAGCCATTTGTACCGCAAAGCCTCCAACCGCTCCTGACGCGCCAGTGATTAGAATATCGCTTGCTGGAGAAGGCTTCAGTAGCGCAAGCGCTTGTTTAGCCGTCAGCGCATTCAGAGGTAGCGTGCAGGCGATCGCGAAATCAAGTGACTCGGGAAGGGCCACCGTCCATTCGGATTTCACCGCGACAGCCTCGGCGTAAGCGCCTTGCGCTCCTCTGTTGATGTACCAAGGAATCATTCCGACGACCCTGTCACCAACTTTAAATTCGCTGACGCCCTCACCTACAGATTGCACGATTCCTGCGTAATCCCAACCCAAAACAAACGGCACTTTTATTGGCTCGCCAAAAGAGAAACCCGCTCGCGACGCTAAATCGGTTGGATTTATATTGGCGGCCCGCACTCGGACGACAATTTCGCCGTGAGCTGGTACGGGATCAGGGCGTTCAGCAAGCTCTAAGACTTCAGGGCCTCCAGGAGCTTTCACCTCAGCGACATGAATCATGCTATGCCTCCACTTCTTGGATTCTTTTCGGCGTATCCGTTTTCGATACACCAGTTTTCGGCGCAGTCACCGAACATCCGCTTCCAGTTTATGCTGAAAAGCAACCAGCATCACAGCATTTCTTCTCCGAATCATACGAAAGGGCCCCGTCCTACGGCAAAACCAGAGAAGGTGTGCCCCATTCAGCTTTTTTGAAGATCGCCGCTCCTTGGGGTCGCGGCGACTTAAGTGCAGCGGCTTCGGGTTACTGCATCTCTGGTTTTGCTATAGACGGGGACAGGGCCGTCAAACTCTCACTTCACAACTCACTTCTATATCCACTGCACGCTAAGCGGTTTTCTGGGAGGCACGTGCTGGTACTTGTACTTGGGCTCACCCAACATCAGGCCGCCGCATACCACGTAGCCTTCGGGGAGCTCCAACAATTGGCGGACGGGAGGATGAACGGCGGCCACGCGAGTCAGCATGCCAGCCCAGCAAGCGCCTAAACCGCGCGCCACGGCAGCCAACTCCAGGAAGGCCACGGCGATGGTGCCGTCTTCTTTTCCCCAGTCCCAATCGGCGGGAGCACAGGCCAATACTACCGTAGGGGCCCCGCGCAGCACCTGATCGTATCCCGTATCCCAGCGTCCGACCACCATTGCGGTATGGCCTACGGCGTGGGCCCGCGCCCAGTTTATGACTTCGGCTGAGACGGCCTTCACCTTGGCAGCACCGGAAATGACGATCCAGTGCAGCTTTTGGGAGTTGCCCGCCGTAGGAGCCCGCCGCGCCACGTCGAGCAGTTGTTCCAGAGTTTCCCTGGAGACGGGCTGCTCCTTGAACTCGCGCATGGAACGCCGGCTCATCAGCATGCCGTCGATTTGTGCCGGGGAGCTCAATTCGCTGCATACGGGCAGCATCGCTTCCTCGGGCAGACCGGCATGAGTTATGGCCCCGCAGACACAGACCGCGACGCAGTGGCCACACAGGACACAGGACGCTCCTGGAACCTCTTCCGGAAAGCCCTCCTCGTTTGCTCGCAATGTTGCGTCCGGACAGACCGCAATGCACAACCCGTCCTTCAAACACAGATCCCGATCCACTACGATTTGACTCATACCTGTTCCTTTCCCGATCTAGTAATGATAGCGATCCCGCTCAAATAGATTCCCTGCGGCCCTGCACGCGGCTATTCGTCCGATTCGCCAAAAAACGGGCGAATGCAAGTTCGAGAGGAATTCGATTAGTCTCTATCTTTATCTATCGCCAGTATACTGCACCTAAAGTCTTCTTCCCACTCGCTGCTCCAGGTCCCCCAGCCATGACCGGGGGATTGTCTCGGTGCATCAGTGGGCCAATGCAGAAGCGTCCATCGCCTGTACGCCGGCGTCGCAGACAAACTCACCCCCCGTGGTGTAGGCAGATTCGTTGCTGGCCAGGTAAACGAAGAGCCCGGCAATCTCCTCGGGAAAAGCGACGCGCCTGAGCGGAGGCACCGCCGCCATGCCCTGCAGGCGTTGCTCCACGGTAATGCCGAACCGGCTAGCGGCCTCGGCCAGGCCGCGGTCGAACATTTCCGAGCGAAAAGCTCCCGGCAGCACCGCATTGCTGCGGATCTTCTGCGGGCCGTAGTCGATGGCCACCTGGCGGGACAATCCAAGCAGACCGGACTTCGTGGCGCAATAGGCCGGCAGGCCCGGGAGGGCCCGTATAGCGGCAACCGACGCCACGTTGATGATGGAACCACCCCCGGCGCGGATCATGTGCGGGATGGCATACTTCATCACCAGAAAAGGAGCGGTCAGATTTGTGTCGACCACACGCTGCCAAGCGTCGAGTTCCATCTCGACGACGTTTGCCATGATGCCCGTACCGGCGTTATTGACCACGATGTCCAATTTGCCGCCGAAGGCAACCGTGGTTTCCACCATGCGCTGCGCGTCTCCCGGCTTGGCCGCGTCTGCGGCGCAAACGGTAACCTGGCTGGCTGAAATGTGTTGCGCGACTTTATCCAGCATTTCGCGACGGCGTCCCGTAATGCAGACCTTGGCGCCCTCGCGAACAAACGCCTCGGCAACCGCGGCGCCTATGCCCGTACCGCCTCCGGTGATCAATGCAACCTTACCCTGCAATCTCATGCGTCTCTCCTATCATCGCCGCTCCAGCGCTACTGGGTTACGCGTCTTCATCCGGTTGGGTGAACCGCGGGCCCATGTCACGATGGGAACGGCTCAGCATCCCATCAAAGAATATAATGTGAACGGCAGGTACTGCCAAAGCTCGGAAATTCTGGCACAAGTAAAATCGGATAGGAAGGGGTTTCGTGTGGGGGGTCGAGATGTGCGATGAGACGTCTCAAGAAATACTCTTCGCGGTTGGTTCAAAACCAGACGTGAAGACCACGCCGATCAGCCCAAAAGGCGCGGCGCTGATGGCGCCAGTGACCAACATTCAGGGCTACTCCATCCATGACGGGCCTGGGATTCGAACCATAGTGTTCTTGAAAGGATGCAACCTGGCGTGCCAGTGGTGTGCCAATCCTGAGTGCGTTGTTCCAAGCCCGGAGGTCGGTTTTATCAAGTCACTCTGTACTCGCTGCGGTAATTGCACGGGAGTTTGTCCGCAAGAGGCGCTCAACTTTGACACCGAGGGACTGCCTTCTATAGACAGAGACCGTTGCACCGGCTGCGGGGAGTGTGCTTCAGTCTGCGGCTACCATGCGCTCCTTCTCTATGGCAAACCAATGAGCGTTGACGAAGTGTTCGACGCGGTGAAGGCCGACAAAATGTTCTACGAGACCTCCGGCGGTGGCGTCACCGCGTCCGGCGGGGAACCGCTCCGGCATCCCGAGTTTGTGCGCGCCCTGTTCGAGCGCTGCCATGCGGAAGGAATTCATACGTGCGTGGAAACATCAGGGTGCGCCCCGTCGTCGATGTTGCTGCAAGTCTTACCATTTACCGATTACGTCCTCTATGATTTGAAGCACATGAATGCGGACATTCACCGTGAATTCACCGGCCAGCAGAATCATCTCGTACTCTCCAATGCGAAGCTCGTTGCCGAAAGCGGCATCGATTTCCTGTTCCGGATGCCGTTGATCCCGGGCATCAACGACAGTTTGGAGAATATCCAGGCGACCGCGGCCTTTCTAAAAGGCATGGGAAAGAAAGCAGAGCGCATCGAACTGATGCCTTATCACCGGCTGGGAGAGAGCAAATATATTGCCCTGAACAAACCCTATCGGCTGCATGGACTGTCTGCCATTGAGCCGCCCCGCGTGGAATCGGTGCGGCAGGCGTTCGAGAATAGCGGGATCCGATGTTCGGTGTCCACCTAAGTTTGCTCGGCAGTAAATGCTTTACGAACTAGAAAAGTTGCTTGCTGCAAACGCTCCCTGGCCCGCCTCAACTCCGCCACTTCCTGGCGGAGGCGAGCACTTTCCTCAATCAGCGACTCCATGCGCGCAAGATACGCACACCTTGGCTCACAACAAGTGCCGCTCTCGAGGCCGCATCAAGACGCAATAGCATTTTCGGAATTACTGTAGACCGAAAGCCCTTCAAGTGGCTTTTTCCTCAAGAAAAAGCCACTTTACACGCTTCTTGAAAAGTCTACGTTGATTCCGAAACTGCCGTAAACAAATACTACGAAAGCTAGCGGCCCTTTAACTTCTTTATCTCTTCGGGTGAATATTGCGCACGAGGGTGCGCCGGATGCTGTGTAATGTCACCGGCCGTCATGTTGTACTTAGGATTAAAAAGAACATGCATCCACTGAAAAGGTTTATTCACCTTGGTAATAGCGATCGGAGCGTGTACTACTCCCTTAGGGACGTAGACAATGGAGGTGGAGTTAACGATATGTTTTTCTCTCTCCTCACCAAAATAAATCTCGATTTCGGCGTCGAAATCGTAGTAATTCATGGGATCGCTGCCGAAGATGAAAAACATCTCGTCGGCATTGTGGGCGTGAGGCGGATGGGGAAATGACCTCGGTTCGGTGATGGTGAGTAGCTGGACTTCAACCGGGAAACCGGCAAACTGGGCTCCAAGGCAGTCCTTTTCCGCGCATATGTGGAGCATCGGCGCCTTTCCCTTTTCCAAGGGGTCCCTGATGATGTACTTTCCGTATTTGCTTTCAGCCATTTTGATGTCTCTCCTTTTCTTTATGTTAGAACAGAAAATTCACAGCAAACTGCGGTTGGCGCGAGGTGTTGCTCGTACTTATAATCTCCCCTGCGTTGGAGACTGGCACAATACAGCCCTCGGCGCGGAAAGGTTTTGTGAAAGTCTTAAACCCCTGCGTCTGCCACCGTCAGCGCCGGTTCTTCTTTCCGGACTGGCGGCTTCAACGCGATCAAAATGAAGAAGCTTATCAAGCACATTACCGCTATGGCATAAAAAGCGGAGCGATAACTGCCGAAATGATCGTAGACATATCCGGCGCCATAGGACCCAACCGCTGCGGAAATGGTACCACCCACCATGAGAGCACCGAGCGCTGAAGCGTATGCCTTGTGCCCGAAATAATTGGCGGGCAGGGTCATCACGCAGCCGAAACATGCTCCATACCCAGCGCCCAGCAGAATCGCAAAACTCCAAAGAACGGCGGGCTGGGTAGCCTTCAGTGACAAAAGCATCCCCGCGCCAACTGCAAGCGAGGCTACAGCCCAGATCAGTCGTGGCTCGATGCGATCCCCCAATGCGGCAACCGCCAGCGTGCCGAGCAACGCCGCGGCCGCCCCCACCGAAACAAAGAATGCCGCCGCCGCGGGGGTATTGCCCAGGTCCTCCAAATGAACCACGCCATGGGCGAGAAAGGCGGCACAGCCCGGGCTAAAGCCAAACAAGGCCACTAGCATCAGCCAGAACGTGGGTGAGCGCCAGACCTGGGAAGGGCTCCAATCCTCCCGGCAATGATAAACGGTTCGCCTTGCCCGGGCAGGAGTCGCGGCAGAAACAGCTTCCTCATCGGCATTTCGGCCATCCGGAAGCTGACCAAGATCGGCAGGCCGTTCTTTGACGAAGAAAAAGGCCAGCAGCATGGCGAATATACTGCCCGCCATGACCCACCACCAGGCCGCCCGCCAGTTTCCGCCCGAGGCCACGATCAGGCGGTTCAGCAGTGGGGGCCCCGCTACGCTGCAAAAGCTTCCGCCGGTTAGAACCACCGAGATGGCAAACGCCCTTCTCTTGTCAAACCACTGCGCGATGCCCGATTGCGCCGCCAGCGGACCGCCGGCGAAGGCGCCCAGACCGACGATCAATCCGAAAACGATGAAGAACTGCATGGCCGTATGCACAAAGAGAGCCATCATCACAGAGCCCAGCAGCACCAGCACGCAGCCAGCGATCAGCGTAAAGCGCACGCCCTTCTTATTGATGGAGATTGCTACCAGCGGTCCGGGCACGCCGGTCATGACTGAAAAAATGGCGTAGGCGATGCCGAGCGTGCTGCGGTCGAAGTGCAGATCGGCAGCCATATAGGGGTTGATCACAATGGCTCCGCACAAGGGGAGGCCGAAATTCGCGAATACGATCAGCCACATGACCGCGAGCAGCTTCCATCCGTAAAATTTCACTGGTCAGGTCCTCTGCTCTTAATCATAATGCGTTCCCTTCTTGCTCCGCTCCTCGTCGGGGCTACGTTCTTCGGTATCCCAGGTCCCAAAATCGGGACCTGGGGCACCCAGCATTGGAACAAATTCACACGGTCAGAAACCTAGTGGCCACCCGCAGCGGAAGCCATAGCCTTGATGTTTTCGACCTTCGCGTCGGGAGGCGCGGAGCAGCCGGTCGACAGGATAAGTCCCGGTCCCATGTCGCGGATGATCTTCGTGCAGTAGTTATATACGTCATCCGGGGTGCCAAGAGTCGTCAGCGTCGCCGCAACATCGCCCTTGATGCACATATGATCGCCGAGAACCTCTTTGATCTTGTAGATGTTGGTCACGCCGTCGCTCTCGAAGATACATTTGGCCTTGGGCAGGGAGCGGAAGAAGTGAAGGTCGCGCTCCCAGTTCGAATCCATATGAAGGTCGCAGAAGCCGCCTTCTTCAACAATCACTGCGACGGTTTCCCGGATGTATTTCCAGACAAACCTTTCCCATAACTTGGGAGAAAAGAATTCGCTGGCGCCGCGGGCCGGAGACAGAAAAACGATCGATGCCTTGGTATGCCGAATCTGTTGCCGCAATACCGGCAGCATTTCCTGTTGAATCACATCCAGGACCGCCTCCACCTTATCGGGAATCTTATAGAGATCACGAATAAACTTGGGCATGGAACGCCCGCCGCCAAGCAGTTCCGGAACCGCCGTGGCCACGATGGGTGAGTAGACCACATAGCCGGCGTCTTCAAAGTTCTGCACCATCTTGGGCGCATCAGCCAGCTCCGCCATGGCTTTTTCGAGTGGGAAGTGAAGCCGATTGACCAGGCAATCCGTCATGAAGGGCATCCAGCCTGTCTTCAGGATGGTGTCATAGTCCTCGATGGTTATGACCTCTTTTTCGTCGAGCTGCCAGAGAGAATCATCAGGCAGTTCCCTGCCCGGAAGCTTCACATGAGTCATAAAGATCAGGGGAAAGATAGGACCGGCCGGAAAGGCCGTCGTCACGCCTTCCAGATCGCCCAATGCCTTGCAGGAATCCAGCATCACTTGATTGGCAAACTTCAAACTCGAACAGAAGTCAGACATTTTTACGCCCATGTGACGGGCGCAGAAAGCATCGGCCATAAGAATAAACGGCGTCTTGTCCGGCTTCTCCAAGGCTACAGCCTTTCTGACTCTCTCCTTGCGCTCACTCAATAGCTCCTGATTGGTCTTCATCCTTATCTCTCCTTCACAAATTCCATTTCTGGTAGTATGAGCCTCTTGCAAAATTCAGGCAACAGGGCGATTTTGGTAGTGTGGATAAACGTGGCAATTGGAGATTACCGGATAACGTACGGCTTGATGACTTAGTTCCATTCGGGTGCGGCTCTTTTAAATTCTTCAATTCCCCGTGAATAAGGCGCAGTCTATTGGTGTGAGCCCCTACGACCTAGAAACGGCGTGAATCGCAGCTTGTTTCACCGATTTTGGCCGAAATCCCAGATCGAAGTCTACCTCCAGCAAGTCAATCAGACCCCTCTGATCTTCCGCTGGAAATACAAACTGGACACCTTGTCCGTGGTTTAGATAATGATATGTTATTTAGGAATCATTCTGCTAGTGTCAGCACCGTGAGTCGAGCCAGAATCCGTGCCGAGATCAGGCCAGCGCGTGCGCTCGAGACACGCGTGTAAATCCGGCAGTACGGCGCCAGAGACCGCAATCTTCTATGGCTGCATCTTAGCTCCGTTCCTTGCGTAGAACCTACAGCGGAACCAGAGTAGATGTACCCCGAAAGCACGTCGGCCGAGTGGCTTTTTCCCCAAGAAAAAGCCACCTTTTACGTCTGAACGCGAGAGCATACTTACTCTGGTTCCGCTCTAGCTGCGGGGTGCTTCGTACGCATGCTGGGCTTCTTGCGCCGGCTGATCGCTAGCAACTGCATCAGTCGCTTTGGCCCGCCACTTGTCGACCGATGCACTGACCGTATAGCCGAGGTCGGATACCTTCCAAAGCGGGCTCGTCTCGCCTCCTACCACGATAATGCTGATTTTGTCCGCCCGGTTGTACGGCGCAATCATGGTATCGTCTGGGACCGTGAGCCAGTCGGCGTAGGGCTTAACGCCGTGCAGCGCCAGCGGCATCACCAGCATGTCGATGACGTCGAAGTCCCAGAACTGGCGGGCGGGGATCTTGTAGTTTTCCGAAATCCACTGGGCCACGGCGAGCGGGGTCTGGAAGCCTTCAATTTCCTTCAGACTCCTGGCGACCAGGGGATCCATAATCAAAGTGGCGGCGCTATACAGCGGAGGAAGCGCTTGCAACTCGAGCTTAATTGTCTCACCAAACGAGTGTTTCGAGGCGGCGCCTACGGTGTTCAGCACGTTCCATCCCCGGAATAGGCTGACCACGCTCTCTTCCTTCTTATGGCCCTTCTGTACATGGAACGGCTCCCAGACGCTACGCTCCTCGTTCTCTGCCATGCAGAGATTCGTGTAGCCGTAGCTGTTGCCCTGTGAACTCCAGATGGTCCTCTTGCGCTGCGCCCATCCGGTCAACTTCGACAGTAACGTCCAGGCGCGCCCGATCACCGCGTTGACGGGGCTGAAGGGGCCCAGCGCGCCCATACCGGAGTTCATGCCGATTTCATTCCGAATGGGCCCATTGACCAGCACCGCCGAGGCAAAGGGCAACGTCGACGGCTGAGTTGCCGGCTGACCCGTGGAAGCAATGGCAAGCAGCACTGGCAGATGCTCCGGGCGTGCGCCCGCCATCACGGCAGCGATGGCCACATTCTCAACCGTGCACCGCATGTCCTGTTTTGCATCGTGGAGGAAGGTTTTGCTAACCAACTTGTCCGGTGCATGGCAGGTGCCGGTAAGCATCTCTGCAACGCGCTCCTCGGTCGGCAGAATGATCGGCAAGCCCTCTGTCCACCCGCGCTCAGCAAATAGCCGCTGCAGGTTGTCCTCGGTATCGGGCGCCAACAATCGCTGACGCGTGCCGGGTTCCGGAACGGAGACAGCGGCATACCGGTTCTCTTCCGGGGTCACTGGCCTGGTGAGCGCATCCACAATCTCTTCGATGACTCGCTTGCCCGTAGCGGGATCTTTGCCCTCCACATATCCACGCAGGGCGGATGCCGGCATGGACGCTACCGGATGAGGAGTGAAGATGAAGCGCAGGGCCGTGCCATAATAGTCACGATCGTCTTTCCAACAACTCTCGAAAGCAACCGTGGAAATAGGCGCGGTAGGGATTCCGTACTTCTGTTCAAGTGTGCGACAGCAATCGGCGACCGCCGATATGCAACCCGGTCAACCTGCCACGCCGAAGATAACCGCATCGCCTTTCTGTTTGATCTCCTCCCATAAATCCGAAGTATCATCCCGAAATATGAAACCCGTCTTGCGTTTGTGGACGATCTTTGAGGTCGGGATATGCTCGGCCAGCCAGCCAGCCACCTGCTCCATAAAAAGTGCACTGCCACCGAATCCCTGATTCACCAGGTATATGGTCTTGTCACTCAAAGTATCCAATCGCGGCGCCAGAAACGACGCCGGCATTTTGGCGATCTTGCCTTCTGAACTCGGCCTAAGCTCGGCCTCAGGGTTTAGCACTGCTACTTCTCTGGACAGTATCTGAGTCGCCATTTAGCCCTCCCGCATGACAGGGAACCCCCTGCATATTCTGCCGTCTAATGCCAGCGCTGATCAGTATAACAGATCAGTTTCGTTCTGGACTCAGGGTATTGGACACCAGCAAAATGGTCAAGGTCCGAATCTTCTGTGCCCGAATTTTCTGTGACAGCGCAAGAAGCACTCCCATCAAACTGCCGATGGTCTTCCCGTGCACAGCTTCGAGAGCCTGCTGCAAGAGCTGGCCTGCCCCCACGCGTCACCTATGCGCTGCAGACAGACACCGATAACGAGGTAGCCAAAACCACCTTCCAATGGCTCACACCGCCCACGCCGGTACTGGCCGGGCCCGCGAATTGATTCGCATGTTCCCAGTAACCGTAGCTTGAATTCTGCGCCATCTCTCCGGGAATCAGCAGAATACTCTCTGCGGTCTTCTGGAACGTCGGGCAAGACAATTACAATGCGGGGAAAGCTGTGGTCCGAAATACCGAGGACGTGCTACGTTACGAAGAAAGGAAAAGCCATGGTTACTCCAAGGTCCATACCTCAAGGGTTTGAAATGGTCTTCCGCGACCCCGTACCGCTGGCTGAAGGTGGATGCCCCAAATTGAATCCCCGCCGGGAAAAAGCTCAAGGCATGATCATCGACTACGATGTCGCCGTGCACATGCGTGACGGCATCAAGATTTACGCCGACGTATATCGGCCGGAAACCGCGGAACCATGTCCTGTTCTCGTTACCTGGGGCCCTTATGGCAAGCACGGCCGCGTCAAGTTGACGACCATGGGGAACACCGGCGTAGAGGATGACAAGTTTAATGAATACACCAAATTTGAAGCCGCTGACCCCATTTACTGGTGCCACCATGGTTACGCCATCATCAACGCGGATATGCGTGGAAGCTGGCATTCCGAAGGCGATCTGACCTTCATGAGTCCGCAGGAGGTGGAGGACTGCTACGATCTGATCGAATGGGCCGGCGCGCAAAGCTGGAGTAACGGCAAGGTTGGCATGCAAGGGGTCTCGTACTTGGCTTGGAGCCAGTGGAAAGTGGCGGCGGCGAATCCGCCCCATCTGGCTGCCATTAATCCCTGGGAAGGGGTAAGCGATTTCTATCGGGAATTTAGCTGCCACGGAGGCATTCCGGAAACGCAGTTTGGTCCCATGTGGCAGAGCAACGTAAGTTTCTCGACGACACGAGTAGAAAACTATGTGGAGATGGCCAAGCGGCATCCGCTGTTTGATGACTACTGGGCCAGCAAGAACGCCGACCTGTCACGGATAACGGTGCCGGCCTTTGTCGTCGCGAGTTGGACCGATCAGGGTCTGCACAACCGGGGCACCCTCGAAGGGTTCAAGCAGATCGCTTCGAAGGACAAATGGTTGCTCGTCCACGGGCGAAAGAAGTGGTGGCATTTTTACCAAAAGGAAAACGTGGAGAAACAGAGGCAGTTTTTCAACCGCTTCTTGAAAGGTATCGACAACCATGTAAAGGACTGGCCCAAGGTAACGATCGAGGTCAGGGAAAGATACTATGTTGGAAATTCAAGGACCGAAAACGAGTGGCCGCTGGCCCGCACACAATATTCGAAACTATTCTTGAATGCCAGTGACGGAAAGGCGAGTATGTCTCCCTTTGAAAAAACAGGCCGAGTCCGTTATGACGTGAATGACATCAAGGACGGAACTCAGAGCGCCCACTTCCAATTCCAATTTGACGAGAAGACCGAGCTGACCGGATATATGAAATTGAAGTTGTGGGTGCAGGCCGAGGGCAGTGACGATATGGACTTGTTTGTCGCCATCGAAAAGATCGACCGTGCAGGGTATCTGGTTCCGTTCCCGTTTTTCGGCAACCATGATGATGGCCCCGTCGCGCTTGGCTGGCTGCGAGTTTCCCATCGGGAACTCGATGAGGAGAAATCTACGCCATACCAGCCGTACCACAAGCACCAGCGAAAGATAAAGCTAAAACCGGGCGAGGTGGTTCCGGTGGAGATAGAAGTCTGGCCTTCCAGCACCCTGTTCGAACGAGGTGAAAAGCTGCGGGTCGTGGTGCAAGGCAGTGATATCTATAATTACCCGGAAGAAGTCCATTCGAACGGGCATATGGCAACGGTCAACCAGGGCACCCACGTAATTCATACCGGCGGCAGCTACGATTCTCACCTCCTCGTGCCAATCATCCCTGCTTTGTGAAAGCCGGCCACATGGTCCACGAACAGCATCGTCATCGCCTGCAGGGCATTGTGCCCCTGCTTCTTTACTGTCGAGAGGCGCCTGCGAATGCGGACGAAGATCCTGGCTCCGTCGAACGAGCGAAAACAGCCGAAGATCTTCAGCATGCTGCGTCGGTTAGAATCAATGCTTGAAGGACGACAGATATGCCAGCGAACAAAGTCTTTGCCAGTTGTAATGATGCCGTCGCCGATGTTTTCAATGGCGCGACGGTCATGATCGGGGGGTTTGGGTCCTTCGGCGGGCTGCCTGTCCATCTGATCGAGGCCTTGGCTAAGCAAGGCGCCAAAGAACTGACGATAATCTCCAACATGGGCGGCCGCGGGTTTGAGATGACGAAGTTGTACAAACCCGGAGGATACCAGGACATTGGAGCCTTGTATGCGAAGTCTCAAGTGAAGAAGTTCATCGGGGCCGTTCCGACATTGGGAGGATTGCCTTTTGCCACTCCGCTGGAGATTCAACATCGCGAGGGCAAAGTCGACATCGAAATGGTGCCCATAGGAACCCTGGTAGAGAGGATACGGGCGGGCGCCGGCGGCCTCGGTGGTTTTTACACTCCGACGGGAGTTGGCACACCGGTGGCGAAAGGTAAAGAGACGAAGGTAATCAACGGCAAGGAGTACTTGCTGGAATTGCCCCTGACCTCCGACTTCGCCCTGATCAAGGCGCACAAGGCAGACACTCTGGGCAGCCTGGTCTATCGGGGAACGGCACGATGTTTCAACTCCGTGATGGCCATGGCCGCGAAGACCACGATCGTCGAAGTCGACCAAATCGTTCCGGCAGGCGAACTGGATCCGGAAGCAGTCGTGACTGCTCACTTATATGTGAGCCGCGTGGTGGAGGTGGCGAGATGAAGAAACGTATGGATGAAGCGACCATGGCGCGCCGGATCGCTGCCGAGTTTCGCGACGGCATGGTAATCAACTTGGGGTATGGTATGCCCACTTTATGCGCAGCGGTCGACCTGGGGGATAGGGTCGTCTTCTATCACGCTGAAAATGGAGTTTTGGGTTACGGCGGTCCAGCTCCGGATGAAGAGAAAGATTATGAGTTAATCGATGCCTCCGACACCCCTGTCAGCGTGCGGGCCGGCATGCTCTTCTTTGATACCGGAAGTTCCTTTGATATGATTCGAGGCGGGCGCATCGACTTGGTGGTCATGGGAGCGTATCAGGTCTCTAAGACCGGTGACCTCGCCAACTGGGGCCGGACCGGGCGACCGGCGGCTGGTATGGGCGGAGCCATGGATCTGGCGATAGGGAGCAAGCAGGTCTTCATCATGATGCTTCACACCACCAAAGAGGGCGCCCCCCGCATCGTCAACCAGTGTACCTTTCCACTAACCGCCAAAGGCTGCGTTAAAAAGATCTTCACGGACTTAGCCCTAGTCGAGGTGGGCGGCCAGGGACTGGTGTTGAAGGAGATCGCACCCGGCTGGTCTCCGGAGGAAGTGCAGGCACTTACGGAACCGGCACTGATGATCGCTGAGGACTTGAAGGAAATCTGCGTATGAGCCCTTTCGCGCAGCGTCTTGCTGAGAGCAAAGCCCACAGGAGCGGGCGGTAGGTGGTATTCCCAGGCGTGAGCCTGGGAAAGGAGGGCAGTCCGCCTCCGAGGCCCGCAGGGGGCAACAGAATCGGCTGGGAGCATTTGTCCCGCGGCTTATGCCGTGGGCTACCGTCTTTCGCCCACGTTTCGGGCTACAGAGGCAAGGGATATGGCTATAGCCGTCATAGGCATGCTGGACGAGAGGGAGCAGGCCCTAAAGCTCATCAAAGAGCAGATCGAGCAAAGGGGACACAAGCCGCTGTTGATCGACATCAGCGTGGGCAACGGCGCTATCATTCCTTCTCTCAAAGCGGACATCACTTGTCAGGAATTGGCGAGGATTGCGGCGCCAGAAGGAAGTCTGAAGGACAGCACAGAGTCGGCGACTTCGATTATGGCCGAGGGCTTGAGGGTGCAGCTTTCCCTCCTGGTTGAATCCGGTGAGCTTGAAGGTCTTATCGCCATCACCGGAATGACCGGAGCTCTAATAACCCTGGCCGCGATGAGCGCGGTGCCGTTTGGCGTACCCAAACTGCTCATCTCGGGCGCCACCGGCCAGCCCGCCCACGCCGCGAAATTCGCCGGCTATTTCGCGCTCAAAGACATTACCGTGATGAACACCGTGGTCGACACGGTGGGCATGAACTCGCTGGTTAGATCGCTTGCCATTAACGGAGTCAATGCCGTTTGCGGAATGGTAGAAGGCCGCAGCGCTATTTCCGGTGAGGAAAAGCCTTCCATTGCCATTACTGAATACGGTTTTTGCGACCGTGGCGCTCAGTATCTGCGAGAGGTGCTGGAGGGCGAGTACGACATGGTTTCGTTTCACGCCACCGGTATAGGGGACAAACCCGTACTGGAACTAGTGCCGCGGGGCCACTTTGCCGGGTTCATAGACCTGGTGCCCGGAGCATTCAGCGACCATTTGTTGGGCGGAAACCGTGCGGTTGTCGGACCCGGCCGCCTGGACGTAGCCGCACGGCTGGCCCTGCCCTATGTCTTCTGTCCCGGCGGCTTTGACTTGATCGCCTGTGGGCCAGCCGAAAGAAAAGACAGCAACGATCCTCTCTGGACTTCAAGAAACTTGGCTGCCCGTAAATTGTATCTGCAGGATTCTACCAGGGTTCAGGCCAGAACGAACGCCGAAGAGATGGCATACGTGGCGACTGAGGCGGCGAAGAGACTGAACCAGTACGAGAACAAGGGGCGAGTCAAGGCAGTTATACCCTTGCGGGGGTTCTCGTCGCTCAGTGTGCCTGGCGAGCCGCTGCACGATCCGGACGCAGATCGGGCGTTTGTCAATGCGCTGAAGAAGCATCTTGACCCGGCAATTGAGATAATTGAAGTCGATTCCGATATCAACAGTCCCACCTTCGCCAAGGCGGCGGCAGATGCACTGCTGCAGGTCATTCGCCGAACCGGCGCCGGAGGAGGAAAGTCGCAACATGCGTAGAGTTGAGTTTGTCGATCAGACCATCCGCGATGCCCAGCAGAGCCTTTGGGGCCTGACGATGAGGACGGATCATATCATCCCCATCGCAGAAACGATGGACAAGGTTGGATACCGCGCCGTGGCAATGGTGGGCTCACAGGCTTTTACCGTGCAGGTGCGCAATCTTGACGAGAACCCTTGGGAGAGAATCCGCATTCTGTCCCGGCTGATGCCGCGGACTTGCTTGCGCGGATCTTACGTCACCGCGAGCCTTTCCTCCTTCGACCTCAGCACACCCCGGGAAATGATTTCCCTCTGGATTCGCCGCAACGTTGCCAATGGGATCAAGAGCTTCTGGATTTGTGACTACCAGGACAATATCGACAGGTTCCGCTACTTTGCGCAGATTGCGAAGGCGGAAGGAGCCGAGGTGGTCACCTCCCTGATGTACACCTCAAGCCCGGTACATACCGACGAACATTGGGCGCAGGCAACCCAACTCATAGCGTCAGCAAAAGACTGCACCGATCGCATCATGATCGAGGATGCGTCGGGAGTGATCACTCCGGAAAAGACCAGAAGACTGATCACCGTCGTCGAGCGCAACTGCGACGGAATCCCTCTCGAGTTCCACGGCCACTGCAATTCCGGTCTGGCGTCTCTATGCTATCTTGAGGCGATTGAGGCCGGGGTCACCACCGTCCATACGGCCGTAGCCCCGTTGGCCAATGGCACGTCGCTGCCTTCTACGGAAAATATCCTGAAGAATGTCCGCCGGCTCGGGTACGTCGCGGACCTCGATGACGATGCCCTTAGGGCGGTTTCCGCGCATTTCCGGGAGATCGCCGAGCGAGAGAAACGCTCCATCGGAGTGCCCAGAGAATACGACCTGTTCCATTTTGAACATCAAGTGCCGGGTGGGATGATGAGCAACCTGATCCGGCAACTGAAAGAAGTAAAAATGGAACACCGGCTGGACGAGATCTTAGACGAAGTGGTCCATGTGCGCCGGGAGCTTGGCTATCCGGTAATGGCCACCCCTTTCTCGCAGATTGTGGGGACCCAGGCGGTGGAGAATGTCGTTTCCGGTGAGCGTTATAAACACATCACCGATGAGGTGATCAAGTACGCCTTGCAGTATTACGGCAAGCCGGCCGGAGCCTTGGACAAGGATCTGCTCGACAAGATAATGAACTTGCCCAGGACCAAGGAGTTCCTCAATTGGACACCCGCCGGATATCTCAAGCCAGTCGAGGAATTCAGACAGGAAGTTGGTCCCGGACTTTCTGACGACGACCTGTTGCTCAAAATCCTGATTCCAGGAAAACCGCTCCCCTCGAGCGCGCCCAAGAAGCAGGCCGCCACCGTGCCCGCAACGACACCTATGAAGCCCTCGGAGGCGACTTCGGCCTTGGCTGGCTTTCCCCAGCACTTCGCCGTCGAGGTGGATGGCGAAGTATTCAACATCAGGATCTTGCCAGCAACCGACAGCGCCAAACCTGCGGCTGCGGGCGATCAGCTTAAAGCGCAAGGTGATCGTAAGTCCGTTCCGGCGCGAGCCATTCTTGCCGGGACCCCGGGGCTGGTGCTGTTGATCGATGTCAAGGTGGGCGACCGGGTGGCAGAGGGCGATCAAGTTGCCACGGTCGAGGCGATGAAGATGAGGAGAAGGATTCATTCTTCGTTCACGGGGATAGTGAAGGAGATTTGTGCAAAAGAAGGTGACATCGTCGAGGCAGAAAGCGCGCTGATGGTGGTGGAATAGCATGTTCGGCGGAATCCTCATCGCCAATGGGGGGAATCGCAAATGACCCGCGTGATTGAGATTACGGAATTGGCTCTTCGAGACGCTCACCAAAGCCTGCTGGCCACGCGCATGGCCCTGGATGACATGGTCCCTGCCTGCGAAGACCTCGACAAAGCGGGTTACTGGTCGGTGGAATGCTGGGGCGGGGCGACCTTCGATTCCTGCATTCGCTTTCTCAATGAGGATCCCTGGGAACGGTTGCGCACCTTCCGCAAGTTAATGCCCAATACCCGCCTGCAGATGCTGCTGCGCGGCCAGAACCTGCTCGGATACCGCCATTACGAAGACGGCGTCGTGGAGCGGTTTGTGGAGAAGGCAGCGGAAAA
>Ga0326728_10003699_pt1 | contig 46824 bp, 30 predicted proteins | sample MB3enrmetagenome_FD_207602 | JGI IMG/M metagenome (GOLD analysis project Ga0326728, IMG submission 207602) | Lab enriched peat soil microbial communities from McLean, Ithaca, NY, United States - MB31MN | ecosystem: Environmental > Terrestrial > Soil > Wetlands > Peat | place: USA: New York...
CCAATCTCCCCCGCCACGCTCATACCACCCTGGCCCAACTAGAAATCGACGCTCGACGCAATCTGGACTTGGCAGAGGCCTATAGCATGGTCCCTGGGCGCAGTCCCCAAAACGGTTAAGCACCCCGCGCCGGCCCCGCGGCACGTCACCACAGAAAAGAGGTCTATAATCTGCTGGGGAGTTAGTGTGCGCAACCGCTATCGGCTGTCGAGAGCAAACCTGTTTCTTGGGATCGCCGTGGCCGGCTGTTGTGCCGCCTTTATATGCTATTGGGCTGTGCCGCATCGAGCCGCCGCCGCGACTCAACCGCCGCCGGTGATCCTGATCTCCGTGGACACTATGCGCGCCGATCACCTGGGCGTTTATGGCTATCGCCGCGCGCGCACTCCCAACATCGATTCCTTCGCCGATGGCGGCACGGTCTTCCGGCAGGTCGGCTCGCAGATCCCTCTCACGCTTCCCTCCCACTTCTCGCTGTTTACTTCCACATATCCTTTCACCAACCGCATTGAGGAGAACGCCGAACAGGTCCCCTCCGGCGCCATCACGCTGCCCTCGATTCTCCGCGCGCGCGGATACCGTACGGCGGCGTTTATCGGCAGCGTTTATCTCGAGCGCGAGCTGGGCTTCGACCAGGGCTTCGATTTCTACGACAGCCCGTTTAGCTTTGAAGCCTTTTCCTCCCTGGCGGGTTCGATGTTCTATGGCGATCGCAACCGCGACCCGCTGCGGGCCAGAGACCGGCGCGATGGAGCTCTGGTGGTCCGTGCCGCGCTTCAGTGGCTGCGCGCCAACCGCGAGCAGCCGGTTTTTGCATTCCTTCATCTATTCGATTTGCACCTGCCGTATCGCCTCCCGCCTTCGGCCGCCAAACCCGAGGCAACCTCCGGATACGATGCCGAACTCGAGTACATCGATCGCCTGATGGGGTCGTTTCGCCAGGCTTTGGTGCGCGATGGATGGTGGGACCGGTCGCTGGTGATCCTGCTTTCCGATCACGGCGAGGGCCTGGGCGAGCACGGCGAGCAGACTCACGGCTATTTCATCTACCAGAGCACGTTGCATGTGCCGTTGATCATCCATTGGCCATCCGCGGAGCCCGGTCCCAAGCCCAGCGGGGACCAGTCGGCGGGGCTGATCGATGTGGCGCCCACCGTTCTGGATTTCTTGCACTTTCCCGCGCCGCCCTCTTTCGCCGGGCGGAGCCTGCTCCAACCCAATCTCGCGAGCGCGAGTCCGGCGGTGGTCTATGGCGAGAGCGTTTATAGCCACGATGCCTTTGGATGGTCGGCGTTGCGCAGCCTGCGTGCCGGCAAATATAAGTACATCGCGGCGCCCCGCGCGGAACTTTACGACCTCGAAGCCGATCCCAACGAGCGGTCGAACGTGATCGCCCAACATCCCGCCGAGTCGCGTGCTCTCGCGGGACAGCTGGCCAACCTGCTCGCCCGCTACGCCTCCGCGCATCCTGCTTCTTCCGCCGCCATGGCACCGGACAAGCTGGCAGCCTTGAAGTCGCTCGGCTATCTTGCTCCGGGACAACACCCTCCGCTGGAAACCTCCGGTTCGGACCCCAAGGACCGGCTCGCCGAGTATAAGCTCTACGAACGCGCGCAGGATGAGATTCTCTCGGGCCGCACCGCTACCGCCATCGCAATTCTGTGCCAGCTCCTGGACCAGGACCCCCGCAACACTCTGGCGCGCCGCGATCTTGGCGTGGCCTATAACGCGGAAACGGATTACGCGAAAGCCCGCGCCAGCCTGCAGCCGGTGGTGGCTGCGGCGCCGGTGGATTTCGTGGCTCACTTCGAGTTGGCGTTGGCCGACGAACACCTCGGCCTGTTGCCGGAAGCTCTCGATCATCTGCGCATCGCCTGCGGCATCGCGCCGCAATCGGGCGGCTGTCAACGGGAGTTGAAGGCGGTACAAGAGAAGATGGGGCGCGAGGCGCCCTCCGCAGAGGGGAAGATGCGCTGAGATGCCGGGCCGCGTGCTATTCGCATATATCGGGCCGGGCGCCGGCTTCGCCATTGCCGGCTCGCTGCTGACAATTCTCTTGGCGTTCGCCGTGAATCTGCTGTCCGTTCTTTTCTGGCCGTTTCGCGCGTGCTGGGGCTACCTGCGCTCCCGGCGCGCACTGCGGCGGGCCCACATCCGCAAACTGATCTTCATCGGCTTCGACGGGCTGGACCCGCGCCTTACCGAGCGCTGGATGGACGAAGGGAAACTTCCCAACCTCGCCCGCTTGCGCGCGGACGGCGGTTATCGTCGGCTGCGCACGACCTTTCCCGTACTCTCGCCGGTGGCGTGGTCCACTTTCGCCACGGGGGTGAACCCGGCCCGCCACAACATCTTCGATTTTCTGAATCGCAGCCTGCGCAGCTACATGCCGGAACTCTCCTCGGCTAAGATAACTCCCGCTTCCGGCGGCCGCCGCATAGGACCTTTCCGCTTTTCGCGCCCGTCGTCTATCGAAGGGAAACGCCGCAGCGAATCGTTCTGGACAATTCTGGGACGCCATCGCATCCGGTCCATCATCCTTCGCGTGCCGGTCAGTTTTCCACCGGAAAAGTTCAACGGCCTGCAGCTTTCCGCCATGGCGACGCCCGATCTGAAAGGCACGCAAGGCGCGTTTTCTTTATTCACCGCCGCGCCCATGGCCGACGAAGTGGAGGGCGGTTCGCGTTATCCCCTGACGCGCGGCCCCCACGGCTACAGCGGATTTCTCGAGGGCCCACGGGACCGCACCCGAACTCTGCGCATCCCCTTTCGCATTCTCGCAGCCAGCGGTTCGCGCCCGCCGCTGCTCACCATTCAGGGGCAATCCTTCGAGCTGCGGCCGCACCGGTACACGCCGTGGATTGCCGTCAAGTTCCCGGTTTCTCCGCTCCGATCTGTCCGCGGGATCGTGCGGTTTCTGCTCACCGCAACCGAACCTGAATTCTCGCTCTACGCCTCGCCGGTCGAAATCGATCCCGAAAACCCGGCCCTTCCCATCAGCCATCCGCGCGCCTTTGCCGTCTACCTCGCCAAGTTGTTCGGGGCTTTCGCCACGCTCGGCATGGCGGAGGATACGTGGGCGTTGAACGAGCGCGTGCTTTCGGAAGCCGACTTCCTCACGCAAGCCTATTCCATATTCGAAGAGCGCCTAAGCATGTTCGCCGACGCTCTGCATAAGACCCGCCGCGGCATCGCCGGCTGCGTCTTCGATACCAGCGACCGCATCCAGCACCTGTTCTTCCGCCAGATGCGCGATGGATTGCCCGCTGCCGAGTTCGGCGGCGTGATCGAGGAGATGTATCGGCGCATGGACCGGGTGGTGGGGCTCGCGCTGGAACATGTGGATGCCTCGACGGCCCTGGTGGTGCTCTCCGATCACGGCTTCTGTGCCTTCGATGCGGGCGTGAATCTGAACGCGTGGCTGCGGGAAAACGGCTACCTGGTGATCGCCGGCGAGGGCGGCGGCAAGTATTTCGAGAACGTAAACTGGAAAGGCACGCGGGCTTATGCTCTGGGCCTGGGCGGTTTGTATCTGAACCTCCAGGGGCGTGAACCCGAAGGCATCGTCGCGCCGGGCGAGGAGGCGCGGGCGCTCAAACGGGAACTCATCGCCAAGCTTGCCGGCCTGCGCGACGAAACCCGCGGAAAAGTGGCCATTCGCAACGTCTACGATGCCGATGCGATCTATTCCGGCCCCTACATGGACCGCGCGCCGGACTTGGTTATCGGATACGATGAAGGCTACCGCACCGCCTGGGGAGCGGCCATCGGCAAGACATCCGGCCCGGTTTTTGAAGCCAATGACCGGCCGTGGAGCGGCGACCATTGCGTCGATCCGCCGCTGGTGCCAGGTATCCTGTTCGCCAATCGCCCGATCGATGTTTCCGATCCCGCCATCCAAGACCTGGCCCCCAGTTTCCTCGAGCTGTTCGGTGTTGACCCGCCCGCCTGGATGGAAGGGAAGCCGGTCTTCGCATGCCGCTAACCCCGCCAGGTCTGCTCCCTGCCATTATTGGCCATAAACCAGTGGGGCAGGCTTCAGCCTGCGGCGGGCTTCAGCCCGCCCGGCGTCGCTGGCAGGCTGAAGCCTGCCGCAGGCTGAAGCCTGCCCCACTGCTGCTCTGCCTCGCGCTCTTGCTCACATCTTGCGCGCGCCATCCACCGGCCAACATCCCGCGCGTCATCGTCCTGGGAATCGACGGGATGGACCCCAATTTCCTGGAAGCCCATTGGGCCGATCTTCCCAACCTTGACCGCTTGCGCCGCGAAGGCGAATGCAAACGCCTCGCGACCACCATGCCTCCGCAAAGCCCGGTCGCATGGGCCACTTTCATGACCGGCGGCGACGCCACCGCGCATGGCATCTACGATTTTGTCGATCGCAACCCGCGCACCTTGCAGCCGTTCTCCTCCATGGGCGAGGCCGAGCCGTCCCGCCACGTTCTTCCCATCGGTGGCTTCCAAATTCCGCTGACATCTCCGGCCTTTCGCACCTTCCTCCGCGGCCGCCCGTTTTGGAATGGCCTGCTGGCGCGCAACATTCCAGTCACGATCCTCAGAATGCCCATGAATTACCCGCCGCTCGAACCCGATGGCGAGATCCTTTCCGGAATGGGCGTTCCGGACATGCAAGGCACCTTCGGCACGTTCTCGTTTTATACCGCGGATCCGGCGGCGTTCACGCACGACGTGCCGGGTGGCCGCATCGTTTCCACCCGCGTCGAAAACGGCCGCGCGCGCTTGCCGATTCTCGGTCCGCCCAACCCGTTCCGCCGGGATGGAGCGTTTGCCGCGGTGGAGATGACCGTGGATTTCGATCCGCTCGCGCCCGTGGCGCGTTTCACGGTTCGGAACCAGTCGTTCATCCTGCGGCAGGGCGAATGGTCGGATTGGGTGGAAACCGAATTCCCGCTCATCCCCGGGTTGAAATCCGCGTATGGCATGTTTCGCGTGTACGCGCGCCGGTTATCGCCCGAATTTGAGGTGTATGTCTCGCCCGTAAACGTGGACCCCCGGCAGCCCGCAGTCAGGATTTCCGCGCCCGCCTCCTATAGCGGCCAACTGGCGGACCGCGCCGGCTTGTATTACACCCAGGGCATGCCGCAGGATACGGCCGCGCTACGCCAGCACGTCTTCAACCGCCAGGAGTATTTGGCGCAAAGCCGCATCGTGGCGCGCGAGCACATCGCTCTACTCCAAGCCGCCATCCGGGAATTTCGCGGCGGCCTGCTCTTCTTTCACTTCTTCGCGGTCGATCAGGATTCCCACATGCTCTGGGGAAAATTCGACCGCGACTTGCTCGCAACCTATCGCCTAGTGGACGACCTGCTCGGTTGGGTGCGCGCCCGGGAAAAAACCGCCACGCTGATCGTGATGTCCGATCACGGCTTTTCCAGTTTCGATCGCGCCGTAAACCTGAATTCCTGGCTGCTGGCCGAAGGATTCCTGCGCCTGCGCCGGCCGCTCACCGAAGAGGAGCACGACTTGGCCAACGTGGATTGGGCCGGGACCCAGGCCTATGCGCTGGGCTTGAACTCCTTATACTTGAATTTGCAAGGCCGCGAGAGTCAGGGATCGGTGGCGCCGGGCGATGCCGCGGAAGTGGCGCGCCGCATCGCCGCGCGCCTGGCCGCTTTCCGCGATCCCGAAACCGGCAAACAAGTGGTGAGCGCGGTCTGGCGGCCGCATCCCGATTTCGCGGGCGATATCCAATATGCCCCCGATCTGGTTGCCGGATTCGCCTCCGGCTATCGTGCTTCGTGGGACGGCGCCGTGGGATCGATTGCTCCCGCGCTGATCGAGGAGAACCGCGACGAGTGGATCGGCGATCATTGCATGGACCCGCGCGTGGTGCCCGGTGTACTTCTGGAAAATCGCAAGAGCCGTGTTGCAGATCCGGACCTGAAGGATCTATCCGCCTCCATCCCCACTCTCTTCGGACTCCCGCCGGCCGGAGCCAACGGACGCAATATTTACTAGCCGATATGTTTCGACCAACCGTCAAATTAGACAAAGACACGTGGGCGCGCATCGAGCGCGCAGCCGCCGCGGCCGGTTATTCGTCGCCGCGTGAATTTGTGCTGCACGTGCTCGAAAAGGAGCTGGCGCGACTGGAGAACGACCGGTCGCGGGAAGATGTGATGGAAAGGCTCAAGGGCCTCGGCTACCTGGAGTAACCTGGCCTCGCATGCTTCGCATCTTCTTTCGCGCCATCTTGCAGCCGTTTTCCGCGCACCAGGCGCTGGCTGCCGCGGTGTTCGGCTGTTTTGCCGGCGTGGTTCTGGCGCTCTCCTTCCGGTTCTTCGCGAATGGCGAGGCCATGCGGGCGCTGCGCCGCAAGTTGTGGGCCCATGTGCTGGAGCTGCGGCTCTTCGGGGATGAGCCCTCTCTGGCCTTCCGCGGCCTGTTCCGCATCGTCAAAATCAACGCGCTGCTGGTGGGACATGCGCTGCCGCCGCTCGCCATTACCGCGCCGGTAGTGGGGTTGCTGCTGGTGCACCTGAACGATTTTTTCACGCCTACGCTTCCCATCGGCGGCGCCGCTGTTCTCACGGTGCGGCTCCGTTCTTCGCTCCCTTCCGCCGCGTCGATTCACCTGCTGACGCCGCCGTGGATCGACGTGGATGCACCGCCGGTCCATATCCCAGCCGCCCGCGAAGTGAGTTGGCGATTGCGGGCACAGGCTCCGAATCTTGCCGTCTGCACGATTTCCATCCCGGGCGAAACCGTAACGAAAGAACTGGATTCCCGTTCGGCCCCGCGCTATTCCGGCCGGGTCCGTACCCGACCGTGGCTCGATGTGCTGCTCCATCCGGCGGAGGCCCGGCTACCCGATGGGCCGATCGACCGCATCTGGATTTCACAAGTTTTACCGCCGCTTGCCGGCAGGGTTGCGGGGATGGATTGGGAAGAATGGTTCGCGGGTACCGGTTCGATTACCGCGTGGCTGCTCGCCATTTTGCTGGCTCGCCGTCGCCGCGAATCGGCAGTCCTACTTTAGACGGATTTCTTCGCTGCGCCAATGGGCTTAGAATCGACCCGTTAAACAGCATAAACATACGGATAGCGTCGAGCGTGACGGGCGCCTGAAGATGAGTTGCGTTTGTTAGTGTCTGGCGTTTTGCCAAGCTCGAAGCTGTTCAATGAATTTTGGTGGGTTTTGATCGCAGGGGGTCAAATGACTGACTCGCAAGCACTTCGTCGGTGCAGTTTGAGATTTCTATTGGTGGCGGCGATGCTATTCGTTCCGCTTGCCAGAGCCCAGAACGCAAACACGGGCGAGATTAAAGGCTCCGCGTTGGACCCTTCGGGGGCCGTGGTGCCGGGTGTGGCGATTTCTATAAAGAACATCCAGACCGGCGTCGTGACACGAACGACGACGAATCAGTCCGGCCTGTACGATATTCCATTTCTGTCGCCGGGCAGTTACACAATCACATTCTCGAAGGAAGGCTTTCGCAATTATGTCCGCGAAGGCGTTGTTCTTCAGATCGAAACAGTAGAGATTAGCGTTACGCTCGAGGTCGGTGCCGCGACTCAGGAGGTCGTGGTGAACGCCGGAGTTTCCCTCGTCGAGACAGAAACCAGCGATCAGCACACGGACCTCGGCACGGGCGCCGTAGACGCCGCGCCTATCGTCGGCACCGACTGGCGCGCCGAGATGACGCAGCTCATTCCTGGTGTCAACACCGGCGGCGGCACGGGAGAAGCCTCCGGCCAGTCCATCGGAGTCAACGGTACCCAGTCGTACAACGTGAACTTCTTGACCGATGGGTCGGCTGCTACAGCTCCCAGAGATTACAACGGCAGCAACTACTACATGCCTATCGATGCCATTGCCGAGGTTAGTATTAACTCGAGTAACGCGCCCGCGCAGTACGGCAATGGTCTCACCTCTATTAATGTGATCACCAAGAGCGGAACGAACCAATTCCACGGCAGCGCCTTCGAATTCGTTCAGAACACCGATCTCAACGCCCGAGGTTTTTATAATACGTCGGGTCCAAAATCCATAGAGCACTGGAACGAATACGGAGGCAGCATCGGCGGGCCGGTCAAGAAGAATAAGCTGTTCTTCTTCTTCGCCTACCAGCGCAACCCTTCGTCCTCGCCCACTTCCGGACTCTATACGTTCCCGACCGCCGCCATGGAAGCGGGCGACTTCTACGGTATTTCGGGCTCCAAGGGTTCGGCTTTCGGCCCCACCGGCACGCTGCTGGGAACCTACGATCCCGTGGCATTGAAGCTGCAAAGCTACTTCCCCTCATCGAGCGCTAAGGGATGGGTTGCGGGATGCCCCGGCCCGGTGAGTCCCTCGGCAAGTACCCCGCAAACTTGTCCGTCTATCAATAACTATGTCTTTAACGGAACCAGCCCGAACAAAGACACTTGGTATACGGGCAGAGCCGATTACAACATATCGGATAAACAAAAACTTACTTACAGCTTCAACTATTTCCCCACCGTTTCGTCGTACGTTCCGCCGGATCCTCTGTACCCCAACGATGCTACTTCATTTTCCCAGGGGGATACCGACAATCTGACCTCGCAAGTCTCGCATGTCTTTACGATCAGCTCCACCATGCTCAACGAATTTCGCCTGGGTGGGAGCCGCGAGCTGGACCGTTACACTCCACCCTCGCTCGGAAAGAACGATCCCACTTCGCTCGGCCTCGAGCCTGCCTACGGTACCAATGCTCCGGCCAATGTGTTTCCCAAAGTGTCCATAGATAGCGGAGCGGGCGTGGGCGGCATGGGGTTGGGCGCCGGTAACGGCCAAAACGGCAACATCGATGCCGTTCTCGGCGAGGGCATTTACAACATCTCGGACGTTCTCACCCTCATTCGCGGCAGGCACACCATCAAGGTTGGCGGCGAGTTCGATAAACTCTACCAGAACTATACAAGCTGGGGCGATATCACCTCCGGTAACTTCGAGTTCAACGGTGGCGTCACCGGAATTCCGTACGCCGACTTTCTCGCCGGCGACGTTTACGGGTGGTACGTCTATGAAGCCGATGCGACCAGCGCTCACTCCTGGAATTCGGCCTTATTCGCCAGTGACGATTTTAAGATCACGCCCCGCCTGACGGTGAACATGGGCCTCCGCTGGCAGATTCAATCCGGCTGGGGAGTGAATCACAATATGTTCGGCAATTACGACCCATCCCTGCCCGATCCCACCGCTGATGGCGGTAAGTACACAGGCGGCATCCTATATGGCGGACAGAGCGACTCACAATATAACGGGCCGTTAGGGACATTGTCGACCATCCAGGCCGCCAACTATAAGGAATTCGCGCCTCGCGTCGGCATCGTTTGGGCGCCCAAGGAAAACTGGTCGATCCGCGCCAGCTACGGCATTTTTGACGCGCCGCGCGATGCTGAAAACTACACCGATGGCGCGCTCGGTCTCGGCTTCAATCCCCACAACAACGGCAACGGAGGGTATGTCTACGGCAGCTATGCGTTCAAACTGGCGGTGGGACCGCCCGCCGGCACCGTGGTGTTCCCGACCCTGCAAAGCCTTTCATCGACCATCGATAACTATAGCTCCGTCGAGTATTACCCGAAGAACATGCCCACCGATTACGTGCAAAACTTCCTGATCAGTGTGCAGCACAACTTCTCGGGCGGCATCCTGGTGGATACCAGCTACGTCAATACGCGCGGCAAGAACCTGAACTTCGCAACCGATATCAATCAGGCTCCTGCAAGCAGCCTGGGATGCACGGGCTATAACTGCGGCAACCCCAACCCTGTATTCAACGCCATTGCCGCGCAAAACTACACCGGATGGTCGAATTACAACGCGCTGCAGATTCGCTTCCAAAAGAAGATGTCATATGGCCTGAATTTCCAGGTCAATTACGCCTGGTCTAAGTCGCTCGATACCGGCACCGGTAACGGTCATGGATCGGGCGTCGATATCTATCAAAACGCATACAACCCCGGCCTCAATTACGGCTTGTCCGACTTCAACGCGGCCAATACGATTACCGGCCAAGTCGTCTACGAGCTGCCGTTCGGCAAAGGACGTCAGTTCGCGCTCAGCGGTGTGGCTGACCAGGTTGTAGGCGGCTGGCGGGTATCGGGCGTATTCCAATGGCACAGCGGCGTGCCGTTCACTCCGGTCATTCAGGGTTCCGTCGCTGACGGCGTGGACCCGGGGCTAGCGCCATCGCTTTCGGCCGGCTCCACGTTATATCCGGAAGTGGTTGGCAACCCGACCGTGTCGAATCCTACACTCGGCCACTGGTTCAATCCGGCCGCGTTTGCCGACCCGGCTCCGGGGACGTTCGGCAACACGGGACGCAACACTCTTATAGGGCCGAGTTTCGGCAACTTCGATCTCAGCCTCTCCAAAGAGTTTGCCCTTCCCTTCGAGGGAATCAAAATCGCCATCCGGGCGGATGCGTATAACCTGACCAATCATATTAACTTCGCAAATCCGGATGCCAACGTCGGGTACCAGTGTTCCAACATGGCTGGGATCTGCGGATCGAGCAACGGTGCATTGGCGGATTCCACCGCCGGCACGATCACCGGTCCCGCCGGCTATAACGGCAACCGGAGGATCATCCAGCTGGGAGCTCGCCTCACGTTCTGATCGCATCGCCGAACCCTGAACGATCGATCCCGCGGCGCGCGCAACCCTTCCGCGCGCCGCGGACAACAGCAGCGGGACGATATGCAATCATGATGGGGAGACGGCGGGGAGCTTCGTGCAACTCGCCGAATGTTTCTGAAAGCAGGTTGCATTTCTCCATGAAACTGCCCCAGTCGCTCATTTTGGCTCTCACGTTGTTCGCGAGCGCATTCGCGGTAACGGCCGCCCAGACCGCAGCCTCCCGCCCTTCTGAAGTCCACGATCATCTTCGCAAGGCTGCCGAATACCTCAAGGCCAACGATCCGGCCTCCGCGGTCAAAGAGTTCGAAGCCGTCTTAGTTCTGGATCCCAGGAACGCCGAGGCCTACGCCAACTTAGGCGTAATTGCCTTCTTTCGGCACGATTATCCCAGCGCTTCCCAATTCCTGCATAAAGCCCTGGCGATCGACCCTTCCCTGGTCAAGACGCAAGCCCTCCTCGGCATCAGCGAGAAAAGGTTGGGACAGCCTTCCGCCCAAGCCCTACTCGAGAAATCATTTCCCCGCCTGAAAGACAAAGCCCTCCAGATCCAGACCGGTCTCGAATTATCTAACATGTATTACGAGCAGGGTAAGATCGACCGCGCCGCTTTTGTGATGCGGTCGTTGGTGGACTTAGATCCCGATAACGTCGAAATTTTATTCATGGCGCAGCGTGTCTATTCGGACCTGGCCGACGACACCCTGAACAAACTGGCCATCCTGGCACCCGGCTCAGCCCGTATGCAGCAAGTGATCGCCGAGCGCCTGGTCAACGAAGGAGACCTGAGAGGCGCCACGGCGCACTACCGCAAGGCGCTGCAACTCGATCCCCGCCTACCCGGTATTCATTATGAGCTGGCCCAGGCTATCCTCGAATCGGCCCCCACCGACCCGCAGACTCAGGCCGGGGCGGAACAGGAACTGGACGTCGCACTGAAGTCCGATGGCGACACTCCCGGGGTTGAATGCATGTTTGCGCGCATTGCTCTGCGCCGCTCCGATCTGGATGGCGCCTTTGCTCACTACAATCGCGCCTTCGCCCTCGATCCGGGGGACGCGGAAGCGCAAATCGGTCTTGGCCGCCTGTTGGCCACCCGGGGCAAGCTCCAGGAGGCACTCAAGTACTTACGCATGGCTGTCCAATCCGACCCGCTCAACGAGCAAGCACACTATCGGCTGGCGTCGGTTTCGCGGAAACTCGATCTGAAAGATGAATCGGAAAAGGAGTTCCGGCTGTCTCGGGAAATCAAACAGACCAAGGAGACTATCGAAGAACTATACAGGCAGATGAACAAGAAACCGCCGGGCCAAGAGGACCAGATCCCCGATGTCGAACCGTAAACAGCGGGCGATCTTCGTGCTTCCCGTCCTGTTTGCGGCGCCTTTCATCGCGCTCGGCTCACAACCGCCGGAACCCATCGACATCACTCCGCTCAATGGGGAAGTCTATTACATCGTCAATCAACTGAGTGGCCTGCAGGTTGACCTGAGTGCGGACTCAACCGCCGCCGGCATCGTACAACAACCGCGCAGCTTCACCAGCCTCAGCCAAAGATGGGCATTTACCAAACTGTCCAGCGGCTGGCGCATTAGTAACATGCGCGGCGGCGCTTGTCTCCATGGCGGTCCCGTGGTCCCCGATCCAGTCAAGACACACCCCCGAGTCATACCTCACGCGCGCGGCACCGAAACCCCGCCGGTAGTACAAGCCCCTTGCACGGCCGCGGACACCGGCGAGTGGACCCTCACTCCCGCCAACAACGGCTATTACACGATTTCCAATGCAACGGGGCTGACCCTCGATTTGTCTCACGGCTCCATCTCGGCGGGGACTCCGCTCGTCCAGACCAGGTCTTCCGGCGTTCCCACCCAGAGCCAGCAGTGGCTGCTCCGTCCCGCCTTCTTCCGCGGCGTCGATAATGCCCTGCTCGAAAAGCAGGAAGCCGCGCGCGCGGCCAGCGGTCTCCCCTGGTGGCAGGATGCCGGCCAGCTACAAGATGTCCTCGCGATCTTCAAGAACCACGGCGTCAATATGGTGCGGCTGAGACCCAGTTCCACGCCGCCTTATGCCAACGTCTCCCAGCCACAGTGCGCCGGCGATGCCTGCTACGGAGAAACCGATGCGCAGGATTTGGACCTTGCCAGGCGCGCCAAGAATCTCGGCATGAGTATCGAGTTGACTCTACTGTTCGACGGTGCGAATTCCATGGGTGTTCCGCCGGCATGGGCCGGCGATACCGGGATACTCGCGTTGCAATCGGACTTGTACGCCTATATCAAGGCCGAGATCCTATCCTATCGGCAGGCTGGAGCGATGCCTGACCTGGTGTCCATCGGCAATGAAGTGGATACCGGCTTCCTCGGCCCGATCGGCAGTCCCACCGGTGCCGATTTCGCCGGTTTTGCCGCGTTGCAGACCGAAGCCGCGCAGGCGATCCGGGACGCCGCGGCGGACACCTCGTCCGGCCCCGCCATACCGCCTCCCCTCACCTGCATTCACATCACACCGGCTTGGGATCTCTCGCAATTCTTCGCCCTCGCGAATGAATTCAACGTCCCCTATGACGCCATCTGCCAGAGTTACTATCCCCTCTTTCACGGTCCCTTGACCGATGCCCAGGCTGCCGCGGCCAATCCCAACAACAAGCCGGTCGAACAAGATGTCCTCGTCAACGCTGCCAACAAACTTGGCAAACCGATCTTCATCATCGAAACCGGCGAACATTACGAAAATGGCTTTGACGCTAACGATTCATGGTATTCTCCGCCCACCCAGGCCCTGCAGCGTCAATTCCTGTTGGATTTGCAGGCTGTCGTCGAGGGCTTGCCGAATAACTTAGGCATGGGGATCGAGTACTGGGATCCCGCCGGGGTGAACATACCCAATGCTACCGGCGGATTTATCAACGGCGATAACCTCCCCGGCGCCGTTTACACCTGGAACGGCCTGACACTCTTCGATAACGCCGATACTTCCGGGTCCACTAACATCACCGCTCCTAACTACTCCATGCTGCTGCCCGCTATGGATGCGCTGGGCGGCAAGCTCGATCCCACTTTGAGTTATAAGTTCGTGAACGCCGCCAGCGGGCATCTTCTCACAGCTTTTCAAGTGTTGGACACCGAGGCGGATAACGGGAGTCCGTCTCTCAGCCAACAGTGGCGCATCTCGAGCGCGCATGACGGATATTTCCAAATCGCCAGTCTCAACCCCGGCGCGGGCAACACCGTCAATCTGCTGGATAGCCCCGGTGCCTCGGGCGCAAACGTCACCATCGCACCATCGTCCACAAGCGGCCAGAATCTGGAATGGGACGTCGTCTCGGCCGGTAACGGATACTTCAGGTTCGTCAACCGCGCGAGCGGCTTGGTATTGGACCTCAACAACCAAAACGGCGCCGTCGCACAGCCGCCAGACACTAACAAGACGCAGCAATGGCAAATCGTTCCGGTGCACTAACGCCACAACAAACCGAGCCGCGACCGTCAGGGAGCGGTTTCCGACCTGCTAAAATACGACGGGTCGAAATGGTTGCTCCGCGCCTGGTAGCGTCGATCGTATTGGCGGCCCTGGGTTTGTCCGCGGCGGCTCCGCGAGCCTTGCCGGATGGCTATACGCGGCGTGTGTGGCAGACGCAAGACGGTCTGCCCGAAAACACCGTGCAAGCCTTCGCGCAGACCCCCGATAACTATCTCTGGATCGGCACCAGCGGCGGCTTAGTACGCTTAGACGGCGCCGAGTTCGTAGTGTACGATCGCGATAACACACCGGATATCCGCGAGAACAGCGTCTTTTGCCTGACGGTGGGACGCGATGGCAGTCTCTGGGCGGGAACCGACGGCGGCGGTCTGTTCCGGTATCGCGCGGAGAAATTCCGCTCGTACGGGGCGGCCGAGGGGCTCGCCAACGAATTCGTCCGCTCCGTCGTCGAGACCCGCGATGGCACCCTGTGGGTGGGTACCGACGACGGTTTGTTCCGCTTGAATGGTGACCGTCTGGTCCGCGTCGATGGCGTCGGCAGGGTTCCCAAGTTAGCGGTTCACGCCATCCGCGAGGACCGCGTGGGCAATCTGTGGGTCGGCGGGTCCACCGTCCTCCGCATCCACGGAGCCGATTGCAAGGAATACCAACTCGAAGGTTATGGCAGCGCCAGCCGTGTCAAGTCCATCGTGCAAACGGCCGATGGCGCCGTGTGGGTGGGCACTGTCTCGGGGTTGCAGGTACTGGCGCGCGAAGGCGGCCGCTTCGAGCGCGTGCCCAACATTACTAGCACCGTCCGCTCCCTCCTTGAAGACCGCGCGGGAACGCTCTGGATCGGCAGTATCGGCGATGGCCTGATCCGCTATGGCCAGGGCCGTTTCACGCACGTCACCGCGCCCGATAATCCCCCCAGCGGCACCGTGCTCGGGCTCTTCGAGGATAACGAACAGAACATCTGGGCCGGGATGCAGACCGGCCTCCTGCGCCTCAGCCGCGCCGCCATCAACAGCTTCCCCTTGCCGGATACCGCCAATGCGGATTTCGGCACCATCTATGCGGACCCGGATGGCTCGTTGTGGGTCGCCAGCACGCACTTATACCGCATCGATGCCGCGCGCGATGCTTCCGAGCTGGTGCCCGCTCCGTCGCCCGATGTCCGCGTGCGTTCGGTGCTGCGCTCGAGCGATGGCGCCTTGTGGATCGGCACCGAAGGCGATGGAGTTTTCCGCTCCCGCAATGGCGAGCAAGTGCAATTCACCAAGCGTACCGGCCTGGTCAACGATTTCATCCGCGCGCTTCTCGAAAGCCGCGATGGCAGCATCTGGATCGGCACCGACGAAGGGATCAGCCGCTGGCATGCCGGCAAATTGACCAACTATCGCGAGCCCCAGGGCCTCGCCTATTTCAGTATCCGCACCCTGGCCGAAACCCGCGCCGGCGATATCTGGATCGGCACCGAGCGCGGCGTGAGCCACTGGCGCGACGGCGGTTTCGTCGAGGACCAGGTGACCGCCCGGCTGCGCTCCGAGAAGATTTGGGCCATCCACGAGGATCCGGACGGCGGCCTCTGGTTCGGCACCCGCGGTGCCGGCCTGTTCCGTTGGCGCGGCGGAAGATTGACCGCGTTCACCGCCGCCCAGGGATTGGCCGGCAACAGCATCTACCAGCTTCTCGAAGACGCCCAAGGAACTTTTTGGATGAGCGGCCCCAACGCCATCTCCTCGGTCACGCGGCGCGATCTGGATCGCCTGGCGGACCACCCCGGCTTTCGCCCCGCCGTCACTCTCTACGGCCTCTCCGATGGCGTCGAAGCCACGCAAATCTACGGTGGTGTGGCTCCCGCCGGCTGCCTCACTGCCAGCGGCGAAGTTTGGTTTCCCTCCAATCGCGGCCCGGTCCGCATTATGCCGCTCGAGGCCCGGCCGGAAATCCTGCCCAAGGTGGTGATCGAGCAGGTGCTCGTGGACGGCCGCGCGACGCCCGTCTCCAATCGCCTGGTCGTTCCGCCGGGCCGAGGGCGCTTGCAGATCTCTTACGCCGCCGTCCGCTTGCGCTCGCAGGAGCGGCTCCGGTTCCGCTACATGCTCGAGGGCTTCGACCACGATTGGACCGAGGCGCTGCAGCGCCGCGCCGCCTTCTACACCAACCTTCCGGCTGGCGAATACCGCTTTCGCGTCCAGGCCTTCGATATGAACATGCCCGAACGCGTCACCGAGACCGCCGTGGATATCGACTGGCGCCCGCACGTCTATCGAACGGCCTGGTTCCTCACGCTGTGCGGCATCCTGGCCGTGGCTTCGATTCTGGCCGCTTATCGGTTTCGCTTGCGCCAGGTGCAGGCCCGCTTCCACGCCGTGATCGAAGAACGCACTCGCGTGGCGCGCGAAATGCACGACACTTTGATTCAAGGCTGCGCCAGCGTATCCGCCCTGCTCGAGGCCGTGGTGGCCGTGGAACGGGATGAGAGCGGCTCCGGCCGCCAACTGCTCGACTGCGCGCGAACCCAGGTGCGCGCCACGGTGGATGAAGCCCGCCGCGCGGTTTGGAATCTCCGTCAAAACGGTTCCCGTCCCGCCCCCAGCGCGCCCGATATCGGCCCCCTGCTGAACCAGATGGCGCAACAGGCGAGCAATGCCTCGCGCGTGCCGGTTTGTTGCGAGACTTCGGGCAAGCCCGTGCTTCTCGATCCGGCGGTGGAGCACGATATCCTGATGGTGGCTCGCGAGGCTGTTTATAACGCCGTGCAGCATGCCCGCCCCAAAGAAGTGCGCATTGAGGTGCATTTCGAGGAGGGCAGGATTCGCATGCAGGTGATCGACGATGGCTGCGGATTCGATCCGCGGCAGGCTCTCGCCGCGGGCGGCGAGCACTTCGGTTTGTTGGGCATGCGCGAACGCGCCCAACGCCTGGGCGGCCGGCTCGAGATCAAAAGCGCGCCGGGAACAGGTACGGAATTGGTGCTCGAGGTGCCGGAACGTTCCCGGGCCGCGGGACCATGGGGGTAGTTCTAAGTTCATGAGCGGAGCGGAAAAATTCGGCGTCCTGGTGGTGGATGACCACCCCCTCATGCGCTTGGGGATTGTGGCCATCATCAATGCCCAACGGGATATGATGGTCTGCGCCCAGGCCGGCACCGGCGAAGAGGCCGTGCGCATGTATCGCCAGCATCGGCCGCGCGTCACGTTGATGGATTTGCGGCTGCCCGGAATGAGCGGCCTTGAAGCGCTACGCGTGATCCGGCGCGAAGATCCCACGGCCCACTGCGTGGTGTTGACTACCTACGAAGGCGATGAAGACATCCACCAGGCGCTGGCGGCCGGCGCGGCGGGTTATCTCATCAAGGCCATGTCTAATGAAATGCTGGTGGATGCTTTGCGCAAAGTCCACCACGGGAGCCGCTTTCTGCCGCCCCCGGTCGCCGACAGCCTCGCCGCTCGCACCCCCAACTCCGATCTCAGCCCGCGCGAGCGCGAGGTGCTCTCCCTCATGGTCCACGGCAAAAGCAACCGCGACATCGCGAATGACCTTGGCATAACCGAAGCCACCGTGAAATGCCACGTCAGCGTGATCCTTGAGCGCTTGGGTGTGAGTGACCGCACGCAGGCCGTCATTACGGCGTTGCAGCGCGGCTTGGAACATCTGTAGGTGGGGCAGGCTTCAGCCTGCGTGGGACTTCAGTCCCGCTGGTTCGAGGGCGGACTGAAGTCCGCCGCAGACTAAATTCCGCCCCACAGGAACCTTTCCACCCGGCCACAGCACTAACCGCTGATTAACCGATTAACCGACGTTCATCGGCGGCCCTATCTTCTTCGCGGCTTCCCAGTGAGCGCTGCCCTCTCAATCCAACCTTAGTCGGATGGCCGCCCGGCCTTTGACTGCTAGACTCAGCTTTCGGTCGTGCACCCATGAAGGTCCGTTGCGGATTTCGATTGTTCGTTTGCTGGCTGTTCGGCCTGGCGTTCGCGCATGCCGCCGTGGTTATCGATGCGAGCAAAGTCCCCGCCCCTCCCGCGCCCTTGTCATTCGATGCCGGCGGGCGTTCGCCCCAGGGACAGGTGCTCGCCATCAATAGCCGTTACCTCCTGCTCGATGGCAAACCCTGGTTCCCGGTGATGGGTGAGTATCAATACTCCCGCTCTTCGCCCGTCGATTGGGAGCGAGAGCTACTCAAGATGAAAGCCGGTGGCATCCAGATCGTTTCCACTTACCTGTTTTGGATCCACCACGAAGAAATCGAGGGCCGTTTCGATTGGTCGGGCCAACGCGACTTGCGCCGTTTTGTCGAATTAGCGGACAAGCACGGGATGTATGTGTGGGTACGCGTCGGCCCCTGGGATCACGGCGAAGTCCGCAACGGCGGTTTCCCCGATTGGTTACTTCGCAAGACGGCCCCGCGCGGGAACGACCCAGCCTATCTGAACTATGTCCAGCGGTATTACGGCGAGATTGGACGCCAACTTAAGGGCCTGTTCTGGAAAGATGGGGGCCCGATCATCGGCGTGCAGATCGAAAACGAATATCACGAGCGGGGACCCGGACAGGGCGAGGCGCACATTCTGAAACTCAAGCAGATGGCACGCCAGGCCGGACTCGAAGTGCCGTTTTATTCAGTTACCGCGTGGGATGACGCCGCCGTACCGAATCGCGAAGTAATTCCGGTCTTTGGCGGCTATCCCGATGGTTTCTGGTACCGCTCTCTCGAACCGCTGCCACCCAGCCCTAATTACTTCTTCACGCACATTCGCTGTGAAGAGAATGTCGGCCCGGACTTATGTCCGCTGCACCCCGAGATCGATGCCCGCTACGCGTCCTATCCTTACCTAACCGCTGAAATGGGCGGCGGCATGGAGCTCTCCTATCATCGCCGGCCGCTCATGTCCGCCGACGATATCGCCGCGCTGGATGTCGTAAAACTCGGATCTGGCGTCGTGCTCTATGGCTATTACATGTTCCACGGCGGCACCAATCCCGATGGCAAAGCCACCAGCCTCCAGGAATCCCAGCTAACCGGATACCCTAACGATCTGCCGCTGAAGGCTTATGACTTCCAGGCTCCGCTCGGCGAGTTTGGACAGATGCACCCTTCGTTTCGCGATCTCAAAACATTTCACCTGTTTCTCGAAGACTTCGGGCCCGCGCTGGCGCCCATGGCGTCTTATTTGCCGGAACGGATGCCGGCCGGCAGGCTGGATCGTGAAACTCCTCGCGTCGCGGCGCGCGCCAATGGCGGCCGCGCTTTCATCTTCCTCAACAACTATCAAAAGGACCATCCACTGGCGGAGTGGAAAGACTTTCAAGTCGAGCTGAAGCTGCCTTCGGGAGCGCTCACCGTACCTCGCCAACCTTTGCGCATTCCGAGCGGCGCTTACACCTTCTGGCCGGTGGAAATGCCCGTCGGCGGCGCCGTATTGCAGTACGCCACCGCGCAGCCGCTCGCCAAACTGGATGATCCCGGCACCACCGTCTTCTTTGCCTGGCCCGGAATTCCGGCTGAGTTCGTCTTTCACTCGGCGGACGATCTCACCATCGATGCGCCCCATGCGCACGTCGTGCGCGAAGGCGCCCTGGTGTCCATCAGCTCCATCGCGCCGGGTCCCGAGCCCGCCATCGAAATCCGATCTGGAAGCGGCGATGTTCATCGCATCGTGCTGCTCTCGCGGCACGAAGCGCGGAGTCTCTGGAAAGCCCGCATCGCGGGCCGCGACCGCCTGATTCTCTCTCCGGCGGAGCTCTATTTCGACGCGGACCGCATCCACTTGGAGTCAGCCATTCCCGCTTCGCTCACCTTCAGCGTCTACCCCCATCTGGAACATAACGTCGCCGGTTTCAGCCGCTCCGGCGACCCGGGAATGTTTGAGAGTTACGCTAAGAACGTGGAGCCCGTCACCGTTCAACCCTTCGTGCACCAGATTGCCAAGCCCGGCCAGGCGCCGCCCGTCCGCATGGGTCCCGAGGTCGCCATGGTGCCCACTGAGGCCGATTTCCAAGCGGCCGCGCGCTGGTCGATCCGCGTACCGGATGTCAAATCGCCGGCCGTCAGTCAGCTATTCCTGCGCATCACTTACCAGGGGGACATCGCCCGCCTCTACGCCGGTAGCGACCTCGTCACTGACGATTTCTATCACGGCGCTCCCTGGGAGATCGGCCTGCGCAATATCCCTCTGCAGCAAGGTCTCGAGCTGCGGATCTTGCCTTTGCGTGACGATGCGCCTGTCTACCTCTCGGAGGGCGCCCGTCCCTCCATTCCCAAAGGCGGTCAGGTTGTCCGGTTAGTCAACGTGCAGGTGGTTCCGCGATACGAGGCTATAGCCGATCTTCAACCGCCCGGGGCCCTCTGAGGGCCTCGCATGGGGGTCTTCTTGAAACGCACATTCCTTTTCCCGTTGGTGATTTTGTCCTGCTCCGCCGCGTTCGCGCAGTGGGACGATAGCCTCCTCAAGCCCTTCGTGATGGATCATCGGGCCGCCGGTGCTTCGCCCGCCGATGTCTCCTTCCTGCTCGATGCGCCCGCCGGCAAGGACGGTTTCATCGGCATTCGGAATGGCCATTTCGCCAAGCCCAATGGCCAGCGAATCCGTTTTTGGGGCGTTCACTTTACCGATTGGAGCCGCGGCTCGGTCGAAATCCCGCCCAAGCCAGACGCGCCCATGTGGGCGGCCACCTTGGCCCGCTTCGGCGTCAACCTCGTCCGTTTGCACTTCCTCGATCTGCCCTCGCCCCGCGGCATCGTCGATTCCACGGGCAATGACACTCGTTCTTTCGATCTTCAGCAGCTCGACCGGCTCGATTTCGAAATCGCCGAATTCAAGAAACGGGGAATTTACGTCGATCTCAACTTAAACGTCGGCCGTTCCTACAAAGCCGGCGACGGCGTCCGCGATTTCGACAAGATCCAGTGGGCCAAGGGACTCACGCTCTACGATCCGCGCCTCATCGAGCTCGAAAAAGAGTACGCCCAGCGTCTCTTGACGCACGTCAATCCCTACACCAAGACCGCCTATCGCGATGAACCCGCCATCGCCATCGTGGAAATCCTGAATGAGAACGGCCTGTACCTGGGTTTTCGCGCGCCCACGCCTTACTACGATGACGAATTGACCGCGCTCTACAACGCCTGGCTGGAACGCAATCGCGGCCCTGAACAGTTGCAAAAGCTGCGTCGGCTCGCCGCGGTTCCGGAGGGTGTGCCCATCCCGCGCCTGAAAGGCCAGGAAGCCGCGACCGCGCCCCCAGAACGATATGACGCCGAGATGGCCTTCTTTATGGATACGGAGAACAAGTTCTACCAGGAAATGAGCGCGTATCTGAAGACCGGCCTCGGAGTAAAATGTCCCATCACCGGCACCGCCGACCATGGTCACTCGAGCAGCCCCTATCCCATGCTGGTCTCTCTTTCCAAGCTCGATGTTGTGGACGGCCACGTCTATTGGGAGCACCCCGGCGCGCCGCCGCCCTTCGACACCGCCATGGTGAACGATCCGCTCCATTCCACCGTCGTGCAGCTCTCGCGCACCGCTTTCGCCGGCAAACCGTACACCGTCAGCGAAACCAACCACCCGTTCCCCAATGAGTGGGCCGCCGAGGGCATTCCGATCATCGCTGCCTATGGAAGCTTCCAGGATTGGGACGCCATCGTGATCTATACCTTCGAGCCCAAGCTGTCGCCCGAGTGGAAGCCGTACGTGGGCGATCCTTTCGATATCTCGCTCGATCCCGTGCGCATGAGCGAAATGGCCGCCGGAGCCTTACTCTTCCTGCGCGCCGATGTGCATGCCGCCCGCCAGACCGTCGAGCGCACTTATTCCATTGAGCAAGTGCTCGCGAGCCGCCTGTTGCCGCACTCCGAGCAGCCCTATTTCACGCCCGGTTTCCCGCTGGCCCTCCCGCTGGAACACGCCGTGCGCATCCGTTCGCTGGATGGCCCGCCCACCGCAAAGCTCGCGGTGGCGGAGGCCAACCCCATCGTCTCCGACACCGGCGAGCTCGCGTGGTACACGTCCCCCGAACAAACCGGCCTTGTGACGGTGGAAACCCCGCGCACCGAATCGCTCATCGGCTTCGTCAAAGCCAACCGCAAGGTCCTGCGCAACGTCAGCGCCGCGATCGCCAACAACTTTGCCACTATTGTCCTGACATCGCTCGATGACCAACCACTGGCACGCTCCGCCAAGATGCTCCTCACCGCGGGATCGCGCGTGGCCAACACCGGCATGCGCTGGAACGACGCGCATACCCGGCTCCAGGATCAGGGCGGCCCGCCATCGCTGATCGAACCGGTAACCGGTACCGTCACGCTGCGGAATCTTGAAGGCGCCACCGAAGTGAGCGCCGTGGCTCTCGATGGCGCTGGCAAGCCCGCCGGCGAAGCGCTCATCGCCAAGAAAACGCCCGAGGGATGGACGCTCTCGATCGGTATTCCGGTCACTACTTGGTACGTGATTTCGGTGCGCCACAATTAAGAACGGAGGAATTCGTGACTCACTCCCCTGAGGCCATGACCCGCCGCGGTCTTCTTGGCCGCGCGCTGGGAGCCGCTGCCCTGGTTTTCGCGCTCGAATCCGTCGACCCCTTGCTCGCCGAATCGCCCGAGCCGCCCGCGCGTATCCGCGAATCGTTCGACTTCGGTTGGAGGTTCTTCAAAGGCGATGCTCCCGGCGCCCTTGAGCCAACCTTCGCCGACGCGAGCTGGCGCGCGCTCGACCTCCCGCACGATTGGAGCATCGAAGGCCCCTTCTCAACCGGTGAGCCGAGCGGCGGCTCGGGCGGCTATGCCCCCACCGGCGTCGGCTGGTACCGCAAACATTCTCGACTTCCCGCTTCCTATAGCCGACGCCGCGTCTCCCTCGAATTCGATGGTGTCTACCAGGATGCCGAGGTGTGGATCAACGGACAGTATCTCGGCAAGCGCCCATACGGATACATCGGTTTCGCTTACGATCTCACGCCGCACCTGGCCGCCGGCGAAAACGTCGTCGCCGTCAAAGTGGATAACTCCCGTCAGCCCGGCTCACGCTGGTATTCCGGTTCGGGCATCTACCGGCACACCTGGCTCGTGGCTGTGAATCCCGTGCATGTGGCCCGCTGGGGAACGTTTGTCACCACGCCGCGAGTCACGCGGGACGCCGCCTCCCTGCACGTTCGCACCCGCGTGCAAAACGAAAACTCGTCGCCCGTATCCTGCACACTCGCCACCGCAACCCTGGATCGCGAGGGCAAAGTAGTCCAGACAGCCGAGCTCTCCCAAGAAATCGCGCCCCATTCCGAATATGAATTCGAGCAATCCTTCACCATCGAAAAACCCACGCTCTGGAGCGTCGCCACGCCTTACTTGTACACCGTGCGCAGCACCATCACGGTGGATGCCAAGGTCACGGACGAATACGAAACCCCCATCGGCATCCGCGAGGCCATCTTCGATGCCGATCGCGGTTTCCTGCTCAATGGCGAGCCCGTCAAACTGAACGGCGTCTGCCTCCACCACGATGGCGGAGCCGTCGGCGCGGCCGTGCCCGAGCGCGTCTGGGAGCGCCGCTTCGAACTTCTCCGCGATATGGGGTCGAATGCCATCCGCACCAGTCACAATCCCCCGGCGCCCGAGTTCCTCGACCTCTGCGACCGCATGGGCTTTCTGGTCATGGATGAAGCGTTCGATGAGTGGCAGGCCGGCAAGGGACAAGTGCGCGGCAACGGCTATTCACGCCTCTTCAACGAATGGCACGTGCGCGATGCCACCGATTTCGTCCGCCGCGACCGCAATCATCCCTCCGTGGTGCTGTGGAGCTGCGGCAACGAAATCCCCGATCAACTCAGCGCCCATGGCGTCGAGATCCTGCGCGAGTTGCTCGCCATCTTTCACCGCGAAGATCCGAGCCGGCCCGTCACCGCCGCCTGCGATCAGATCGCCGCCGAACCGAAAGCCGTGCCGGCCGAGTTCCTCGATCTCCTCGATGTCGTCGGCTACAACTATGCCGACCGCTGGCGCGAGCGCCGCGAGCTCTACTACAGCCTCGATAAAGCCGCGCACCCCAACTGGCGCATGATCGGAACGGAAAGCACCGGCATGGGCGGCCTGCGCGGAGACTACCGCGTCGCGCGCGGCCTCGATACCGAAGAATTGTGGAAGTTCGTGCGCACCCACGATTACGTGGCCGGCGATTTTATGTGGACCGGCATCGACTATCTCGGCGAGGCATTCGGCGTGTCGCATGGCGCCGCCGCCGGAGTCATCGATACCTGCGGCTTCCCCAAGGACGGCTACTATTTCTACCAGAGTCAATGGGTCGAGCAACCCGTGCTGCACCTCTTCCCGCACTGGAATTGGAAGGGCCGCGAAGGCGCGTTCCTGCCTGTCACCTGCTTTACCAACTGCGACCGTGTCGAGCTGTTCTTGAATGGCCGGTCCTTGGGCGCCAAGGGCTACGCATTCCCGCGTCACGGCATGCAGGGCCGCTATGGCCAATTCGCTCCGGCCGCCGCCGGCGCCGTTCGCACCACCAACGATCTCCACCTCACCTGGGACGTTCCATTCGAACCCGGTACACTCAAAGCCGTCGGCATGAAAGGCGGAAAAGCCGTGGAAACCGAAATCTCCACCACCGGCGACCCTGCCGCCATCGCCTTATCCGTGGACCGCGATACCATCCGCGCCAACCGCCGCGACGTGGCCCATGTCACCGCCCAAGTGCTCGATGCCCAGGGCCGCCTGCATCCCGATGCCGAGAATACAATCGCGTTCCAGGTCCAGGGCGAAGGCCGCTTGCTCGGCGTGGATAACGGCAACCTGGCCGACCTCGCGGCCAATTTCAAAGCCGAAACCAGAAAAGCGTTCCACGGTTTGTGCCTGGCCATTATCCAGTCCACCGCCGCCATCGGAGAGATTCGCGTAACCGCCACATCGCCCGGACTCCGACCCGCCACCGTGACCATCGCCGCCAAAGCGTAAGTGCATCGTTGTTTCCTGATAGAATCGTCGCCTATGGAAAACTGCAGCCGGCGGCATCTGGTTCAAGCCGCGGCCGTAATCGCAGCCGGGCGTGCCATCGCACAGAGCAAACCGCGCCTGCGCCTGGGCATCATTCTCGGAATCTCTCCCGACCCCGAAGCCGCCATCCGCCGCGTGCATGAACTCGGTTTGCCCACGTGCCAGGTAATGCCGCGCGAAACCGATCGGGAGACAGCCGCGAGGCTTCGCCAGGCCCTGACCCAATACGGTGTCGAGGCAACTTCCGCCGTGGCTACCGGCCCGCCGCCCGAGACCTACGATTTCTACCACGGGCCCGCGACCATCGGCCTGGTGCCCGCACCCTACCGCCAGGCCCGCATCGCGCGTATCCGCGAGATTTCGGATTTCGCTAAATTTGCGGAAATCCCAGCCGTGCAAACCCACTGCGGATTCATTCCGGAAGACCCCAACAACCCGCTCTACAACGAGACCGTGGAAGCCATCCGCACCGTGGCCCGCCACTGCAAAAACAACCACCAGAACTTTCGCTGTGAAACCGGGCAGGAGACGCCCATCACCCTGCTGCGGGCCATCCTCGATGTGGGTCTGGATAACGTCGGCGTGAATTTCGACATGGCCAATCTCATCATGTATGGCAAGGCCGACCCGGTTGCGGCCGTGGACATACTCGGCCCGCATATACAGGGCGTGCACGCCAAGGATGGCCTGTACCCCACCGATCCGAAGCAGCTTGGCCAGGAAGTCCCCATCGGCCAGGGCAAAGTGGATTTTCCGGCCGTGATTGCGAAACTCGAGAAGATCGGCTACCGCAATCCCTTGACCATCGAGCGCGAAATCGGCGGCGCGAAGCAGACGGCCGATGTTCTGGCGGCCAAGGCCTACCTAGAGAAATTGCTCTGAGCCGCCCCGTATTCGGTGTTACTCGGTGCCTCGGCGCCTCGGCGGTGAAATCTGTTACCTGTTAGACTCTATTTTCCACGTCATGGCGTCTATCCCGGAATCGGCGAAAGCGTTTATGTCGGGGCTCAGGGAACGGGCCCGCGGGTTGAATAAGACTGTCGCTTTCCCGGAGGGCGATGACCCGCGCGTAATGGAGGCGGCGGCGCGGTTGGCGCGGGAAGGCATCGTGAAGCCGGTGCTGATCGGGCGGCGCCCGGCAAATGCGCCGGAGGGGGTGACGTTCATCGATCCGGTCAGCTCGCCACTGACCAACAAATACACCGCGCTTTATTACGAGCGGCGGCGGGCCAAGGGCATCACGCAAATGGAAGCGGCTGAAATGGCGCGGCAGCCGCTCTATTTCGCATCTCTGATGGTGGCGGCGGGCGATGCGCACGGCAGCGTGGGCGGCGCGGCGAACAGCACGGCGGAAACGGTGCGCGCGGCGTTGCACGCGGTGGGGCCGCATCCGCGGGCGCGGCTGGTATCGAGCGTGTTCATCATGGCGTTCCATGAACGCACGGTGGGGCACGGCGGGCTGATCGCCTTTTCGGATTGCGCCGTGGTGGTGGATCCTTCGGCGGTGGAGATGGCCGATATCGCCATCGCGGCGGCGGAAAGCACGCGCATTTTGATCGATGCCGAGCCGGCGGTGGCGCTGCTCAGCTTTTCGACCAAGGGGAGCGGCAAACACAAGGAAGTGGACAAGGTGGTAGAGGCGCTGCGGGTGGTGAAGGCGCGGGCGCCGGAGTTGAACGTGGATGGCGAACTGCAAGCGGATGCCGCGGTTTCGGAAATCGTGGCGGCGGTGAAGGCGCCGGGCTCGCCGGTGGCGGGGCGGGCCAACACGCTGGTGTTTCCCAATCTCTCCTCGGCCAACATCGGATACAAGCTGCTGGAGCGGCTGGGCGGGGCGACGGCGATCGGGCCTTTCATGCAGGGGCTGGCCAAGCCTTGCAACGATCTTTCGCGCGGCTGCGACGCGGAGAACATATATAACGTGGCGGTGGTTACGGCGATGCAATCGGAGAAAGCCTACTTCATAGGTTAGGACATGCTGCCGTTCCGGCTGGTCTATCACGAGCGGTACGACCTGCACCTGGGCGATCACGTGTTCCCGTCCAAGAAATTCAAGTGGCTGCACGACCGGCTGCTGTGGACGCGCTTTGCGGTGAATGAAGACTTCCTAGCGCCGGAGCCGGCCACCGACGCGGACCTGGAATTGGCGCACGACGCCGAGTGGGTGCGCAAACTGAGACGCGGCACGCTCAGCTACAAGGAGATTCTGCAACTGGAGATTCCGTATTCGCGCTACATGGTGGAGGCATTCTGGCTGGCGGCCGGGGGGACCATGCTGGCGGCGCGGCTGGCGATGGAATCGGGCATCGGCTTCAACATTGGCGGAGGATTCCATCACGCGTTCGCGGACCATGGCGAGGGGTTTTGCGCCATCAACGACGTCGCGGTGGCGATTCGGCGGCTGCAACGCGATGGCATCGTACGGCGGGCCATGGTGGTGGATTGCGACGTGCATCACGGCAACGGCACGGCGGGCATTTTCGCGGGGGACCGATCGGTGTTCACGCTCTCCATTCACCAACTCAACAACTATCCGGCGGAGAAACCGCCATCCAGCCTGGATATCCACTTGGCCGACGGTGTGGGGGACACCGAGTATCTGAACCGCCTCGGCAACGGCTATCGCGCGGCGCTTTCGCTGTTCCAGCCGGAGCTCATTATGTATGTATCGGGCGCCGATCCGTATTATGAAGACCAGTTGGGCGGCCTGTCGCTGACCATGGGCGGGCTGAAGGAGCGGGACAGCCTGGTGATCGGGACGGCGCGGAAACATGGAATTCCGGTGGCGATCGTGCTGGCGGGCGGGTATGCGCAAAGCGTGGAGGACACGGTGACGATTCACGCCAATACGGCCGACGTGGCCAAGCAGGTTGCGGAGAAAGAACACGGCGCGGCCGGTTTGCCCGGTGTGACGCCTACTTCACCGTAAACGTGGATTCGGCGCCGAAACGTTTATAGTTGCTGTATTCGATCTTGAGACGCTGGCGCAAGGGGCCGGAGCGGAACTCGAGGGTATCGTCGGAATAGGTGTAGACCGGGAACCAGTGCTTGCCATCGATGGGTTGGCGGACGGTGGTGAAGCGCGGGAACAGGTTCTCGCTTTCCATGGTGCGGATTTGCGGGACGGCGCGCCCCTGCATGCGTACGATGTTGTATTCCTTCTTATCGGCCCAGATGAGGCCTTCGAAGAAGCGCTGGCCTTCGAGGATCTGACGCGGGCCCACTTCGAGGACCCAGCACTCGACGCCATCCATGGTTTCTTCGCCGCGAAACTTGGTTTCGTAGTTCCAGAGACGCTCCTCGGTGAGCACGAGCGGCTGGATCTCGCGGATGTCGCTGAAATCCTCGGGGGTGAGGCGCAGGGATTGCAGGCGGTTCTCGGGTTTACCGATGAAGTCTTCGGAGCGTTCGTGGGTGGGAGAGAAGATGACGTCACGGACTTCGCGGTAATCGCCGCGGGCGGCTCCATGGCCATCGAGTTCTTCAATGGTGAGGGTCTGGCGGTAGGTGTATTGGTTGCGCTCAGTTTCGGTTTCGGTTTCGCGGTGGGCGATGAGGCGGGCGAGGCGCGGGGGAGGGTCCTGAGCGCGCGCGGCGGGGGTGGAAACGAGCGATGTTAGAATGAGGCCGATGACGAAAACGCCAGGCGGTTTCCGGGCCGCTCTGTGGATCGGCTGGGGCGCGCTAGGCGTGGCGGGCGTGCTGTTGGCGCGGGCGAAAGGCATTCCTCTTGGGGCGGCGATACCGGTGGCCGCGGGCTTCCTGCTGGAATATCCATTCTATCTGGTTACGGGATTCGCCAGTGTGCGCGAACGGCTGGCGGGACCGGCGTTGCCGGCGGTGCTGACGGGGTCGATGGTGCTGCCGTACCTGGCGTGCTGCGGCGGGGCGATTCCGTTTCATTGGATGGCGCTGGCGCGGCTGGCGGCCTTGCCGCTGGCGGTGAGCCTGTGGTACCGGGTTTTGCCGCATGCGCGGCTGGTGGATATCGGATTCCTGGCGCTGGTGGGCGCGGTGATGCTCGGGCATTATTTCGATGCCATCTACCCGCGCTTCTTCGGCCAGCACTTGGATGTGCTGGGAGCCATCGGGCTGGTGCACGTGGTGGTACTCACGCTGACGTTGGAACGGAGGGTGGCCGAGACGGGCTGGGGGTTTTGGCCGAATGGCCGGGAGTGGGCGATCGGCGCGCTGCATTACGCGGGATTCGTGGTGGTAGGGACGCCGCTGGCGTGGGGGTTGAAGGCCATCGAATTCAGCGGGCGGCGGGCGGATGTATGGGTGATCGCGGGGACGTTTTTCGGGTTTCTGTGGGTCAGTTCGCTGGCGGACGAATTCCTGTTTCGCGGCGTGCTCCAGCAGTGGATGGAAGACTGGAGCCGCAGCCGGACGGCGGCGCTGGTGGGGGCTTCGGTGATTTTCGGCCTGGCGCATTTGTGGTTTCGCGGGTTTCCGAATTGGAAATGGGTCCCGCTGGCGACCGTCCTGGGGCTGTTCTGCGGCCATGCGCGGAACCAGGCGGGCGGCATACGGGCCAGCGCGGTCATGCATGCGCTGGTGGTCACGACGTGGCGGGCGCTGCTGGGGTGACGGCGGCCCACATTGGTACAATCCTTAACTTATGGCAAAACTTGGTTTTCTTGGACTTGGATTGATGGGCTATCCCATGGCGCGGAACCTGCTTCGCGCCGGGCACGAAGTGGCGCTGTGGTCGCACACGGCGGAGAAGGCGCGGAAACTGGCGGAGGAGGAAAAGGGCCGCTATTGCGCGTCGCCCAAAGAGGTTGCCCAGAACGCCGACTGCATGTTCCTGTGCGTGGGCGAGACGGAGATGGCGCGCGCGGTCATCCTCGGCGCGGGCGGGCTGATCGAAGGGCTGCATACGGGAGCGGTGGTGATCGATGCCAGCACGATCAGTCCGGCCGAGAGCCGGAAGATGGGAGCGGCGCTTCGCGAGAAGGGCGTTGAATTCCTCGACGCTCCGTGCACGGGGTCCACGCCGGGGGCGGAGGGCGGCACGTTGACCTTCATGATTGGAGGGGACCGGGCGGTTTTTGAGCGCGTGAAGCCATACTTCGAACCGATGGGGAAGCGGCTGTATTACTGCGGCGGCGCGGGGCTGGGGTTGCAGGCCAAGCTGACGCAGAACCTGGTTCTGGGCAATCTGATGATTGCATTCAACGAGGGGATGGTGCTGGCGACTAAAGGCGGGGTGGACCCGCAATTAATGTTGGAGATTCTCGACAATTCGGCGGCCAAGAGCGGGCTGATCTCGTACAAGGCACCGTTTATTCTACGGCGGGATTTCCGGGCCAATTTCTCGACAAAGTGGATGCACAAAGACCTCGGACTGATTTTGGACTCAGGGGAATACCTGAATGTGCCCCTTCCGCTGACATCTCTAGCCCACCAGCTCTTCCAGACGGCCATCACTTCAGGTTTCGGGGATGAGGATTTTTGCTCTGTTATCAAGGTGTTAGAGGAGCTTGTGGGAGTTTCTGTAGAATCCTGATAGAAAAATCCAAATTTTAGTTGATTCCAAAATCGGAATCTACTAATATTGGAAGTAAGCCGGGGAGGCAACTCCCACCAAAGCGAGACTAACCTCTAAATAAAAGACCCCTGAAGCAATCCTCCCCGGCGCCCGCAAGGGCAGGGTCTTTTGAAACCCTCAAAGATTCTGAAAAAATGAATAGGACGGGCCCCGCGATTAGGGGACAGACGGGACGTTCTCCGCAATGCGTAATTGGAAAACGTTCCGACTCTCCCCGGTTTTGATGCTGATCGCTGATCGCTCCAAAACGATAACCGTGGATAGCCACGACTCTGTATACAATCCGGTCTGGGGAAACGTCCCATGATATGATTGCCTTTCGTCCTTCGAGAAGGCATCCGCCTCACATGAGAACGCTCACCATTCTGGGCTCGACGGGATCGATCGGCACCAACACCCTGGACGTGGTGCGCCGCAACCGGCATCTTTATCGGGTATTTAGTTTGGCGGCCGGGCAGAATGTCGAGACGCTGGCGGCGCAGATTGTCGAGTTTCGCCCAAAAGTGGCGGCGGTAGCGACATTCGATGGGCGGGAACGTCTAATCCATCAGTTGGAAGATAGGGGCCTCGCGAAACCGGACTGGCCGGAATTGCTGTGGGGGGACGCGGCCCGGGTGGCGGTAGCGATCGCGCCGGAAGCGGATACGATCATATCGGCCATCGTGGGTGTTTCCGGTTTGGAAGCGACCTATGAGGCGATCCGGCTGGGTAAACGCATAGGGTTGGCGACCAAGGAAATTCTGGTTTCCGGCGGCAAGCTGATCATGCAGGCGGTCAGGGAATGCGGGGCGGAATTGGTGCCGATCGATAGCGAACACAACGGAGCGCACCAGTGTTTGCGGGCCGGCAACCGCGAGCAGGTGGCGCGGCTCATCCTGACGGCTTCGGGCGGACCGTTCCGCACCACGCCGCGGGAAGCTTTGGGTTCGGTAACGCCGCGGCAGGCGCTGAACCATCCGACCTGGCGCATGGGGAACCGCATCACCATCGATTGCGCCACCTTGATGAACAAAGGTTTCGAGGTAATCGAGGCGTGCTGGCTGTTCGGTTTTACACCTTCTCAAGTGGATGTGGTGATACATCCCCAATCGACCGTACATGCCATGATTGAGTACAGCGATGGCAGCGTGCTGGCCCAGATTGCGGCGACCGATATGCGCATGCCGATCCAGTATGCCCTCACGTACCCCGGCCGCGCGGAAGCGCCGGTGCCCAAGATCGACTGGGCGGAGGCGCGTAAATGGGAATTTCTGCCGCCCGACTTGGAGAAATTTCCCTTGTTGAAACTGGCCTATGAGTGCCAGGAGGCCGGCGGGTCCGCGACGTGTACGTTGAACGCGGCGGACGAAATCGCGGTGGAAGCTTTTTTACAAGAGAAAATCGGTTTTTTGGCGATAAATGAAGTAGTGCGGGAGACTCTTTCGAAAATGCCTATACGGCAACCTCGCACGGTGGCGGAAGTATTGGAGATTGACGCGGAGTCGCGGACCACCGCGCGCGAGCTGGTAACGGCGCGTGCCGCCGGCGCTGTGACGGCTTGAGTTTACTATGGCAGAAATCGGCGAAAACATTCTTTGGTTTCTAGTCCTGATCGGGGTCATGATCATGATCCACGAGTTGGGACATTTTCTGGCGGCGCGCTACTTCGGCGTGAGGGTCGAGATATTCAGCTTCGGCTTCGGCCCGCGGTTGTTCGGTTTCCGGCGCGGCGATACCGATTACCGGTTTTCCGCGATCCTCATCGGAGGGTACGTCAAGATGGCCGGAGAACTAGCCATCGAGAACGCGGAGAGGCCGGGCATCTCCTATTCCAAACCCAGTGAGGAGCCGGCCGAGAGCCTGGTTGACGATCCGCACGCGCTGCTCGCCAAGCCCCGCTGGCAGCGGCTGATCATTTCCGCGGCGGGACCCTGCATGAACATCGTGCTGGCCATCGGCATCCTGACCGGGATGTACATGGTGAATTACCCGAAGGTCTCGGACGCGGACATGCAGGCCATTATCGGCCACGTTACGGCCGGTTCTCCCGCGGCGAAGGCCGGGCTGCAGGATGGCGACCGCATCGTGCGGATGGGCAAAGTCCGCAATCCCACCTGGGACGATGTCAACGAGAAAGAAATGGTGGGCGCCTACCGGCCGATGAACCTGACGATCGACCGCAACGGCAAACAGTTCAGCACTACCGTGACGCCGATTCTGAGCGAGCGCTTGGGAGTGGGTTACGCGGGATGGGACGAACGGGGTGAAATTGAGCTGGCGGCGGTGGAAGCGGGGTACCCGGCGGAAAAGGCGGGGTTGAAAAAAGGCGACCTGATCCTGACGGTGAACGGGCAGCCGATGCACTCGCCCACCAAGTTTCAGGAGATCACCAAGAACAGCGGCGGCAAACCGATCGAAATCACCTACCGGCGCAAGGGCGAGACGAATCAGATTTGGGTGACGCCCATTTATGGCAAACCGGACTCGGGACCGGCGCGGTACATGATCGGCGTAGCTCCCATTCAGAAGCTTCATTTCATAAACACCAAGCTTTCGTTTCCCGCGGCGCTCGGCGAATCGCTGTCACAGAACAGCAAGGGCGCGCTGCTGATGGTGGAAGTCATCAAAGGGATGATCGAGCGGCGTCTCTCTCCGAAGAACCTCTCGAGCCCCATCGGGATTGCGGAAATGTCGGGCGCGGCGGCGCGCGAAGGCGCCACGGAGTTCCTGTCGTTGATGGCGATGATCAGCCTGCAACTGGCGATATTCAACCTGCTGCCCATTCCGATTCTGGATGGGGGCACGATTCTGATGCTGGCCATCGAAATGGTGATGCAGCGCGACGTGAGCCTGAACGTGAAGGAGGCCGTATTTAAGGTCGGCTTTGTCTTCATTATGATGTTGCTGGCGTTTGTGATTTACAACGATCTCTCGAAGCTGGCGACGGGATGAGAAACGCGTGCATCCTTCCCCGGCCGCGGCACATCTGGTAAGCTGAATCCCCGGCATGTCCACAACCTCGATCCGCCATACCGAGTTTCCGCAGACCTCGCGGCTGTTCGCGGACGTACTCTATCATCCGGACCGGGCAAGCCGTTTCTTTTTGCATCCCAATCGCGATTTGAATACTTACCGGGAGGCCGCGGCGGCGGTCGATCTGCCGAGCGGCCGGCGGGCGGCGCTGGTGGATGCGTTCCGCGTGGCGAACCCGGCGGGGCGGTCGCTCGAACGGCTGGCGCAGGCGGGCACAGTAGCGGTGGCCACAGGCCAGCAGGTGGGGTTATTCTCGGGGCCCTCGTATACGATTTACAAAGCCCTGCACGCCGCGAAACTGGCGGAATGGCTGACGGCCAACGGCATTCCGGCGGTGCCAGTGTTCTGGCTGGCCACGGAGGACCACGATTTCGAGGAGGTCAACCACGCGTGGGTATTCGACGCGCGGCACAGACCGTCGAAACTGGAGATGCGCCGCGCGGCGAGCGGGCAACCGGTGGGTGAAGTAACGCTGGCATCGCCGCCGCTCGCGGCGCTGCGGGCGGCCATGGAGGGCTTGCCTTTCGCGGAGGAAGTGAGCGACCTCGTGGCCGGCAGTTACGAAGCCGGAACCACCATGGGGCAAGCATTCGGCGGGCTTTTGCGGCGCCTCGTGGAGCGGTTCGATATTCTGCAACTGGACCCCATGCTGCCGGCGTTTCGCGAGCTGGCGGCGCCGGTGCTGCGGCGGGCGGCGGAATCCGCCGGGGAGTTGACCGAGGCGCTGCTCGCGCGCGGGCGCGAGCTCACCGAGGCCGGCTATCACGCGCAGGTGCACGTGGAGCCGCAGACTTCGTTGTTCTTCCTGTTGGAAAACGGGAAGCGGCTCACGTTGCGCCGCAACGGCGGGGAGTACACGCTCAACGGAAGACGGTTCGGGAAGGCGGAATTGGCCGAGCGCGCGGCGTCGCTTTCGCCGAACGCGTTATTGCGGCCGGTCGTGCAGGATGCCATGATTCCCACGGTGGCCAGCATTCTGGGACCGGCGGAGACGGCTTACCTGGCGCAATCGGAGACGCTGTACCGGGCGATTCTGGGCCGCATGCCGGTGCCGGTGCCGCGCGCCGGATTCACCATTCTGGACGCTCGCAGCAAGAAGAAAATGGATCGCTACGGGCTGGCGCTGGCGGATTTCTTTCACGGCGAAGACGCTCTCCGCGAGCGCATCGCGAGCCGGCTGGTGCCGTCGGCGCTGGCCTCTTCCATACAGGGGACGGTGGCCGAGGTGGAATCCGCCGTGGAGAAGCTGGGCGCCAAGCTGACGGCCTTCGACCCCACGCTGGCGAAAGCCATGGCGCACAGTGGGCGGAAGATTCGCCATCAACTGGCAAAGATGGAAGGAAAGACCGGACGCGAGGCGCTGCGGCGCGACCAACGGGCGGCCGATGACGCGGCATCGCTTTATGGGCTGATCTATCCCGAGCGGCACTTGCAGGAACGCCTGTATTCCATTCTTCCCTTCCTGGCCAAACACGGCCTGGACCTGATCGACCGCATCTACGAGTCCATCCAACTGGACTGTCCGGACCATCGCCTGCTGGTGGTCTGATGGCGGGGGCCAATTCGAAAGAAAGAGAGCGCCTGGAAGAATCGCGGTCGCGCCGCGCGCATTGGAACCGCTGGGGACCGTATCTGAGCGAACGCGCGTGGGGCACCGTGCGCGAAGACTACAGCGCCGACGGAGATGTCTGGCGGTATTTCCCGCACGACCATGCGCCGTTGCGCACGTACCGGTGGAACGAGGACGGACTGGCGGGGATTTCGGACCGCCACCAGCTCATCTGTTTCGCCGTGGCCCTGTGGAATGGGCGTGACAGCATCCTCAAAGAGCGGTTATTCGGATTGGACGGCGCGGAAGGCAATCACGGCGAAGACGTCAAGGAGCAGTATTTTTATCTCGACAATACGCCCACGCATTCCTACATGAAGTGCCTGTACAAATACCCGCAAGCGGCGTTTCCGTACCAACGGTTGCGCGAGGAGAACCGCCGGCGAACGCGGAACGATCCGGAATTCGAGCTGCTCGATACGGGGGTGTTCGAAGGCGACCGCTATTTCGATGTGTTCGTGGAATACGCCAAAGCGGCCCCGGACGACATACTGGTGCGCATCACGGCGTTCAATCGCGGCCCGCAGGCGGCATCGCTCGACGTGCTGCCGACCATCTGGTTCCGCAATACGTGGTCGTGGGGCATAGACGCGCGCAAGCCGGAATTGCGCCGTGGCGCGGTGGCGAATGTACTGGAGCTGGAGGAGCCGTATTACGGCAAGCGCTGGCTCTACGCGGACAGCGCGGCGGAGTGGCTGTTTACCGAGAACGAGAGCGACAGCCAGGCCCTGTGGGGCACCCCGAACCGCACGCCCTACGTGAAGGATGGCATTGCGCGGCGGGTGATATTGGGCGATCGCGGGGCGGTGAATGGGGAAGGACGCGGCACCAAAGCGGCCGTGCAGTACATGACGACGCTGGCGCCGGGCGCCTCGGCGGTGTGGAAGCTGCGGCTGACGGATCGCGAGATGGCCGAACCGTTCGGCGAAGAATTCGAAAAAACTTTCGGCGACCGGGTGCGCGAGGCCGACGATTTTTACCGGGCACTCGCGCCGCGCGATCTCTCCGAGGACGGGCGCAACGTGATGCGGCAGGCGCTGGCGGGGATGCTGTGGTCGAAGCAGTTTTACCATTACGTGGTGCACGACTGGCTGAAGGGCGATCCGGCGTTTCCGCCGCCGCCCGCCAGCCGGCTCCACGGCCGCAATGCCGATTGGCCGTACCTGTACAACTCCGACGTCATCTCGATGCCGGACAAGTGGGAATATCCGTGGTACGCGGCGTGGGACCTGGCTTTCCATACGGTGCCGCTGGCGCTGGTGGATTCGGAATTCGCCAAAGAGCAATTGGTGCTCATGCTGCGCGAATGGTACATGCACCCCAACGGGCAGTTGCCGGCATACGAGTGGAACCTGTGCGACGTGAATCCGCCGGTGCATGCGTGGGCGGCGTGGCGGGTGTACAAGATCGAAGCCAAGCGGCGCGGGCGGCCGGATCGGGGGTTTCTGGAGCGCATCTTCCACAAGCTGCTGCTGAACTTCACCTGGTGGGTGAACCGCAAAGACACCGCCGGCAGGAATGTGTTTCAAGGCGGGTTTCTGGGGCTCGACAACATCGGGGTGTTCAACCGCAGCGAGCCGCTGCCGAGCGGGGAATCGATCGAGCAGGCCGATGGCACCGGCTGGATGGCGATGTACAGCCTGCACCTGATGGCGATCGCGCTGGAACTGGCGCGCGAGGATTCGGCGTATGAGGACGTGGCCAGCAAGTTCTGGGAGCATTTCCTCTATATCGCCAACGCCATGACGCACCTGGGCGAGAATAGCCACGGCATGTGGGACGAAGAAGACGGCTTCTTTTACGACGCGCTGCAAATGGCGGATGGGCGGCATGTGCCGCTCAAAGTGCGGTCGGCGGTGGGGCTGATTCCGCTGTGCGCGGTGGAAACCCTGGAGCCGCACCTGATGGACCAGATGTCCGGATTCCGGCGCCGCATGTTGTGGTTCATCGAGAACCGGCCCGACCTGACGCGCAATGTGGCATCCATGCAGGTGTGCGGCAAAGGGGAGCGGCGGCTGCTTTCGATCGTCAACCCGCAGCAGTTGCGGAGGGTTTTGGGGCGCATGCTGGACGAAGAGGAATTCCTTTCGCCGTATGGCATCCGCAGCCTATCGCGCGCATACCGGGAACGGCCGTACGTGGTGGCGGCTGATGGCGCGGAGCATTCGATCGGCTACGAACCGGGCGAATCGGGATCGGGGCTTTTCGGCGGCAATTCGAACTGGCGCGGGCCGGTGTGGTTTCCGTTGAATTACCTGCTGATCGAATCGCTGCAAAAATTCCATCATTACCTGGGCGAGGATTACAAGGTGGAATGCCCGGCGCGGTCGGGGCGCATGCTCACGCTGTGGGAAGTGGCGGGAGAGATTTCGCGGCGGCTGGCGCGGTTATTCCTGCGCGACGACGACGGGAAGCGAGCGGCCAACGGGGGCGAGGAGCGGTTCCGAAGCGACCCGTACTGGCGCGACCTGGTGTTGTTTTACGAATATTTCCACGGCGAGACGGGCGCGGGATTGGGGGCCAGCCACCAGACCGGGTGGACGGGGCTGGTGGCGAAGTTATTGCAGCAGAGCGGGGAATAACTGAGTTTGCTGTAGCGAGAGATTCCGATGACCGGACGAAGGAACTTCATCTTAAGCTCAATGCTGTTGGGAGCCACGGCCGATGCCGGGCAAGGCCCGAGCTCGAATACGGGGCCGCTGATCGATAAGGTTGCGGCGGCCGCCTTGGCGCTTCAGCGGTTCTCCTGGGAACACGGCATCCTGGCGCAGGCGCTTCTGGATACGGGAAGGCGGGAGACGGTGATCCAGATGACTCTGGGCGCCATGCTTAACCGGGCCGACGATGGGCGCCTGGCGGCTGTCGGCGGCGGCGCTACCGACCCGGCGATGGGGGCAGCGGCATATTGGGAAGCCGGCCGAATCACTGGTGACGCCAAGATTCAAAGCGCGGCTTCGGACCTGATCGAGTTTCTTCTCAAACGGGCGCCCCGCGCGGCGGACGGCACCCTCTATCATGTTTTCGGCGCGCCCGAAATGTGGGCGGACAGCTATCACACGGCGCCGCCCGCGCTGGCCGCCACGGGGCATTTCGAGGAAGCGATTCTGCAAATCGATGGCCTGCGCAAGCGGTTGTGGCAGCCGGCGAAGAACCTGCTGTCGCACATCTGGGATGACGGAGCGAAGCGCTTCAAGCGCGAGGATTGCTGGGGCGTCGGCAATGGTTGGGCCGTGGCGGGAATCACGCGGGTCATCATGGCGCTGCCGGATGATCGCAAGCAGGATCGCGAGCGGTTGGCCGCGTTCGTCGCGGACATCATCCGCGGGTGCTTAGCCCACCAACGCCCCGACGGGCTGTTTCATAACGTGGTCGATCGCCCGGACACGTTTGTGGAAACGAACCTGGCGCAGATGCTGGCGTTTGCCATCTACACGGGAGTGCGTGGCGGCTGGCTGGCTCCAAGCTATATCGCGGCGGCGGAGCGCATGCGCGCGGCGGCTCGCGCCAAAGTGGATGACCACGGATTTGTGCAGGGCGTCTGCGGCGCTCCGCATTTCGATCGTGCTGGCATAGCTGTAGAAGGACAGGCGTTCTTCATCATGATGGAAGTTGCCGCCCGGCGTTATCAAACCCGCGGCTAATTCTCCGCCGGCAGCTTTTCAGCGCGATCGACCACCAGAAAATCCACCGCGCCTTTCTTTGACACCAGCCGCAGTCCCAGCTCACTTCGCGGACGGCACAGAGATGACCTGCCTGGCGCGCGAGTCTGATTGCGGTATGATTTGCCGTGAAACGTATGTCGCTGGCAGAGATCCATATCGGCCGGGCGGAAGCGGAACACGTCCGAATCGACGTCCTGGAGCACGCGCCGGACGATTGGCGGGTCACCACGGTCGAGGTGGCCTGCGGCGTCTGGAAAGGCGCATTTGAATGGCAGTTCCACAAAGGCGAACTGCGCCGCTTTGGACAACAGGTTCGGGAACTCTACCGGAAGCTTTCCGGCACCGCGACCTTGGAACCCTGGGAACCGAACCTGAGGTTGAAAATGACCGGGGACGGCAAAGGGCACATCAGCGTGGAGGGCAAAGCCGAGCCCGAGTTCAACGCGGCCACGTACCTGGTGTTCCAAATTGCGCTCGACCAAACGGAATTACCGTCGATCGCCGCCGAGCTGACAGCGGCCGATCCCTGCTGACGCGGAAGCGGAGCCGGTCAGTCCGATAGGCCGCATTCACCGCATTTGGCAACCCGCGGCTACGCGAGAGCTTGCGCCACGGCGGCCAACAGCCGCTCCAGACGGAACGGCTTGTTAATCGTGTAGCAGCGCGGCGAGAAGGGGCAACCCTCACAGCCCTCGTCCCACCCAGCCATCAGGAGCACGCGCAGGTGCGGGCTTTGCTCGGCCACCGTGCGTGCCAGGTCATGCCCGTTCATGTGCAGGCCCACGTCCGCCAACACCAGATCGATACCCCCGTCCAGGCAAATGCGGCGCGCCTCTTCATGGCTGGAGGCCAATTTGGGCTCATACCCGGCCTCGGCCAGCGCCACCCTCAGGAGCTGCCGGATGCCAGCTTCGCTATCGACGATTAATACGGTCGCAGCCATTGCAAATCACCCTATTAGGATCTATAATACCTTTTTAGGTGGTGTTTGACAATGAATAAATGATGAAATTCTCGACGGAAGCTGGAGAATACATCAAGCGGACACGTCACATGCGCACAACACCAGCGGAGACGGCTGGTTGACACCACCGGGCCGCAAACTGTACACTGCTCAACAAGAGGGTCCCGGATCGACCGTATAATGGTGCTCTACGTGCTCGCGCCAACACCGAAGGCGGAAAAATGAGCCAAGGGGTGGACACCCCGATGGCCCCAGTTGTAGGCGTGGGAGCTTCGGCCGGCGGCCTGGAAGCTTTTACACTCCTCCTGAGACATCTGCCCCTCGATACCGGCCTGGTATTTGTCCTAGTTCAACACCTCGATCCCAAACACGAGAGCATGCTGACCGGGATTCTCTCCAGGGAGACCCGCATGCCGGTCGAGGAAGCGCGGGATGGCCTGGCGGTCAAACCCAACCACGTTTATGTGATCCCGCCCAACGCCAGCCTGACCATCTCCGGCCAGATTTTGCGGCTCAAGCCTCGCGAGCAGGTGCCGGGACCTCACATGCCCATCGATCAATTCCTGCGCTCGCTGGCCGAAAGCTGCAAGAACAAGGCGATTGGGGTGATCCTCTCGGGGACGGGTTCGGATGGCGCGCTGGGGCTGGAGGCCATCAAGGCCGAAGGGGGCATCATCTTCGCCCAGGATGCGGAATCGGCGCGATTCAACAGCATGCCGCTGCGCGCCATGGCAACCGGTTGCGTCGATTTTGTCCTGCCGCCGCCCGAGATCGCCGGCGAACTGGCCCGCATCGGCCAACATCCCTACGTGATGCATGCCGCAACCGCGGCGTCCGGTGAGGCGGACGAAGCCGGCGACGATCTGCACAAGATCTTCGCCTTGCTCGTGGCCGCCAAAGGCGTCGATTTTTCCCTGTACAAGCAGACCACCATCAACCGCCGGATTCAGCGGCGCCTCGCCCTGCACAAGATCGCCACGCTGGCGGACTACGTTCGCTATGTACAGGAAGACCCAGCCGAGCTGGATGCTTTGTATCACGAAATTCTGATCAAGGTCACGAGCTTTTTCCGCGATGCCGGAGCATTCGATGCGCTGAAAGACACCGTGATCCCTCAAATTCTGAAAGACCGGTCGCCCGACCGGCCCATCCGTGTCTGGGTCCCGGGCTGCGCATCCGGCGAGGAAGCTTACTCCATCGCGATCTGCCTGCTCGAAGCGGCGGCCGCCGAGGGGGTCGGTGTTCCCATGCAGATTTTCGCGTCCGACATCAGCGAGCCCGCCATCGAGCGGGCCAGGGCCGGCACGTATCTGGAGAATGTGGCAGCCGACATATCGCCCGAGCGCCTGGAACGCTTCTTTGTCCGCACCGAGGGTGGATATCAGGTCAGCAAGGCCGTCCGCGAGCTCTGCGTTTTCACCAGGCAGGATCTGGTCAACGACCCGCCTTTCTCCAAGCTGGATTTGATCAGTTGCCGGAACGTGCTGATTTACATGGAGCGGCCGGCTCAAAAGAGAATTATCCCCATTTTCCACTATGCGCTCAAACCCGGTGGATGCCTGATGCTGGGCGTCTCGGAGAACACGCACGGATTCCCCGAGCTGTTTCGGACGGTGGATAAAAAGCACAAGATCTTCCGCCGGAAAGAGGCCGCCAGAAGAATCCGTTTCGATTATGCCGCCGGCGGTTTTCCGCTGGGAAGCCAGGCGGCAGCGAAGAAAGCTACGCCCGCGAATCAGGGCGTCTTGAACGGCAGAGAGCTGCAAAAGAAGGTCGATCTGGTTCTGCTGGCCCGCTATAGTCCGGCCGGGGTGGTTGTGGATGAGGATATGGAGGTCCTCGAAATCCGCGGCGCTGTCGGCCCCTATCTGGAGTTTGCCCCCGGTAAAGCCAGTCTCAGCCTCTCTAAGGTCGCCCGCAACGCCGGATTGGCGATGGAAACCCGGGCCGCTATCGAGGAAGCCAGGGAGAAGGCCGAGCCAGTACGAAGGGAAAAAGTGCAGATTGAGGGGGAGGGTCACTTCAGAGATGTGAGCCTGGAGGTAATTCCGCTCGACCTCACGGGCCGGCGGACCTTTCTCGTGTTGTTCGAAGAATCCGCGCCACCCCCGCCGGCCGGGCCCGAGCCGCCGGCGGCCGGCCCGGAGGACCGCGCCCAACGCGAGATTCTTAAACTGAAGCAGGAGCTGGCCTCCACCAGGAAGCACATGCTGGATCTGATTGAAGATCACGAGGTCAGCCGGGATGAAAGCCAGAGCATCGCCGAGGAGACGCTCTCCACCAATGAAGAATTGCAGAGCATCAATGAAGAGCTGGAGACCGCCAAGGAAGAACTTCAGGCTACCAACGAAGAGATGGCTTCCGTCAACGACGAGCTGCAGAATCGAAACACCGATTTACAGCAATCCCGCGATTTTGCCCTGTCCATCGTGGATACCATACGGCATCCCTTGCTGGTCCTTGGAATGGACCGCCGCGTGATGAGCGCCAACCGGTCTTTCTATAGCCTTTTCCAAACGTCGCCGGCGGAGACGGTTGGCCGCTCCGTCTTCGAACTGGGAGACGGCCACTTCGACACGCCCGGCCTGCGAACGAAATTGGACAAGGTTCTGGCCCACGAAGGGTCATTCGAGAATTTAGAGTTCGCAGGCGATTGCGCGAAAATCGGGCGGAAGGTCATCCTGTTCAGCGCCAGCCGCCTCACCGCGCTGCAAATGGTTCTCCTGACGATGGAGGACATCACCGCGCGCAGGGCAATGGAAAGCGCCCTGCGCACCAACGAGGAACAGCTCCGCCAGTCGCAAAGACTGGAGGCGGTGGGCCGATTAGCGGGGGGGATTGCCCACGATTTCAACAATCTCCTTACGGTCGTCATTGGCCAGAGCGACATGCTGCTGAGCGGCGCCCAAGAGGAAGCGCACGACCGCGAGGCGCTCGAAGCCATCCGCGGCGCCGGCGAGAGGGGCGCTTCCCTCACCCAGCAACTGCTCGCCTTCAGCCGGCGGCAGGTGCTGCAACCGAAGGTGCTGGATCTGGGCGACGTGGTCGCCGAATTTGAGAGGATGCTGCGGCGCCTCATTGGCGAGCATATCGAGCTGATCGTCAATTGCGGCCCGGCGCTCTGGCCCGTGAAAGCCGATCCGGGACAACTGGGACGCGTCATCATGAACCTGGCGCTCAATGCGCGCGACGCCATGCCGCAAGGCGGAACCCTGACCATGGAACTCGTCAATGCCCATCTGGACGAGGCCGCGGCGGCGGAGCAGAAGCTCACTCCCGGCTACTACGTGATGATGGCGGTCAGCGACACCGGGATCGGAATGGACGCGGAGACCCAGGCCCACCTCTTCGAGCCATTTTTCACCACCAAGAGAAAGGGCGCCGGCACTGGACTCGGTCTGTCCGTGGTCTTCGGGATCGTCGAGCAGAGCGGGGGCGCCATACGGTGTCATTCGGAAGTCGGGCGGGGCACGGCCTTTCGGATCTATTTGCCGCGCGTCGAAGCTCCCCCGAAGAGCGAGGCCGCGGCGGGCCATGCGCTCAGCGAAGCACCGAAGGGGTCCGAGGTCATCTTATTGGTCGAGGACGAAGATGGCGTCCGCAGTCTGACCAAGCGCATACTCGAGAGGACCGGTTACACGGTGATCGAGGCGCGCCATGGCAAAGAGGGTATCGCCGCCTGCGAAAGTCACGAAGGCCCGATCCATCTCCTGATCACCGACGTCATAATGCCGGGAGTTAGCGGGCGCGAGTTGGCGGAGCGCGCGGCGTTGCTGCGTCCGGAAATGAAAATTCTTTTCATGTCGGGCCACACCGATGACACCGTCCTCAACCTGGGCATTAAGCTGCACGGGCTGAACTTTCTGCAAAAGCCCTTCACCCTGGTGCAACTGGCGAAAAGGGTGCGCGAGGTGCTGGACGGACCCGACCGGACGTCACAGCCTGGATAGGCCCGCCAGCAGGGCGGAAACGCCGAACGAAGCGGCAGCCGACTGCTCGCGGGGTTCCAATAACCCTCCCATTTCAAGTTCGACCAGTCCGTGCAGCAACGCCCACAGTGCGGGGCTGGCGTGCGAGGCCGCCCGCCGGTCTCCCAGATCCGCGAACACGCTCACTGAGAGCTCACGGAAACCCTCCCTTGCACTCAGTAACCCAGGAAGCTCGGGATACTTCTTCATCATCATGGCGTAGACTGCCGGGTGCGAACGGCCAAATTGCAGGTACGCGCGGCACGCCCGGTGGACGGCTTCCTCGCCCTGAAAACGGGCCACCGTCTTCTCCAAAACCTCATTGATGCGCCGCATTCCCTCGGCCGCCGCCGCGGCCTCGAGAACCTTCCGCTCCGGAAAGCGATAGTAAAGCGCGTTGGCCGCCAACCCGAGTTTCCTGGCCACGGCACGCACCGAAAGATGTTCTATCCCTAGTTCTTCAACGATCTCCACCGTGGCGGCAACGATCGCTTCTTCACTCGTTTTGGCTGGATGAGGCATGGAAAAACCACCCGCTATTTCGTCTATTCAGATCGATATATCTTAAAAACACAGCGCCCCTGGCAGCGGGCGGAGACATATATCGAGACCGTTCTGGAATCGGCAAACTGACCAAACGGGAAGATTGGAGCCGTCGGGAGGGCTGGCTGACGCTTTTAGGAGTCGCCTAATAGTGGCACGTTTGCCGCCCGTTAGCAAGAAGATAGCGTGGCGCTGCCCAGGCAGGGCCTTGTCTTCGCCTTTCCGCGGCGCTACACTCCAGCCATGAGAGAATACACGGTTCCCGCTCTGATTCTCTTGTGCCTCGCGACCGCCGCCGCCCAGACCGGACCGCAAGCCTGGAAACCGATCAAGGATTCCAAGAACATTTGCCAGATTCTGGTTCCGCCGGATTGGTCGCCGCTGGGCGATGCCGGCGCCGCCGTGCTGCGGGACACAACCACCGCTCTGGCGGCGGTCACCAGCCAGCCCGGCCAGACCTTCAAGCCGCTGTCCGAAGCTTTGCTGAAGTCGCTCGATATCCGTAAGGACAAGCTGTTTGAGAATTCCTCCAAACGTATCTTTTACCAGGACAAGACTTCGCGCAACGCGGACGATCCGCACGGTTACAGCACCAGCGTGCCGGGGAAGGACGGCACTTGCAGTTGCCATATCATATTTCTGCCGAACGTCCCCGAGGACGTGGTTCGCAAAATCGCGCTCAGCCTCGGCCCGGCTTCCGAATGATGGCCATTCGCGTGGCATAATGGCCGAATGCTCGGTCCACTATTCCTTCTGACAATTCCGCTCGCCTGTTTTGCCGCCTCCACCATGCCGCCTGAAGCGGACCGGCAACTGGCGCACGACATTTACAAGGAGATGATCGAAATCAAGTCCGGCTTCACGACCGGGGCGACCACGCCGGTGGCGGAAGCGGCCGCGAGGCGTCTGCGCGCGGCGGGCTTCGCGGATTCCGATATCTTCGTGGGCGGCGTCATCCCCACCAAGTCCAACATGGTAGTCCGCTATCGCGGCACGGGAAAGCTGCGGCCGATTCTGCTTCTGGCGCACATCGATGTGGTCGAGGCGAAGCGTGAAGACTGGAGCATGGACCCCTTCACGTTCACGGAGAAAGACGGCTACTATTACGGCCGCGGCACGGCGGACGACAAAGCGCAGGCGGCGGTGTGGCTCGCCAACCTGATCCGTTACAAGCGGGAAGGCTTCCGCCCGGACCGCGACATCATTGTCGCCCTTACCGCCGATGAGGAAGGCGGCGGCCCGTACAATGGCGTGGATTGGCTGGTCAAGAAACACCGCGAATTGATCGACGCCGAATTCTGTCTCAACGAAGGCGCGCGCGGCCAGATGGTGAATGGCCAGCGCATCTCGAACGATATCCAGCCCGCTGAAAAATGGTATTTGGACGTGCGCCTCGAAGTGCGCAACAAAGGCGGCCACAGTTCGCTGCCGGTGGCCGATAACGCCATCTATCACCTGGCGGGCGCGCTGGTGCGGCTCAGCCAGTTCGCGTTTCCGCTCAAAACCAACGAAGTCACGCGGGCGTTTTTCGCCGGAATGGCGAAGATCGATACCACCGGGGCCGGACCCGACTTAGCCAAAGTTGCCGCCGGCGATGCGGAGGCCATGCGGCGGGTGGCGGCCCTCTCGCCGGCCTGGAACTCGATGCTGCGCACGACTTGCGTGGCCACCATGCTCGAAGGGGGACATGCTCCCAACGCGCTGCCGCAACTCGCGGCGGCGAACGTGAATTGCCGCGTTCAGCCCGACGATGCGCCGGATTACGTCATGAGCGCACTCAAGCGAGTGGTAGCCGACGACCAGGTCGCCATTACCGTCACTAACCAGGAGGAGAACTCTCCTGCCTCGCCTCTGCGGCCGGATATCCTGCATGCCATGGCGCGCATCACCGATAGCATGTGGCCTGGCGTGGTGGTGCTCCCGACCATGAGCACCGGGGCTACCGACGGGCGCTACCTGCGGGTGGCCGGCATTCCCACGTATGGGGTGCAGGGCTTTTTCAGCGAGCGCGACGATACGCGGGCGCATGGAAGGGACGAGCGCATGCTGGTGCGGTCTTTCTATGAAGGGCAGGCGTTTTTGTATGAGCTGGTGAAGACGCTAGCGACGGCGCAGTAGGGGGGCATTCCACTAACCGCGGAGGCGCTGAGACGCGGAGATTTCGCGGAGAAGAACCCAAGAGTTTAAGAAAGTCAAACCTGAGCGCGCAGAGGTAGCGGAGGTACTGGAACGTTGCGCCGCGACGATACGCAAGGGGCGCGGCATTTCTCTTTGATCTGTTCTCCTTCGCGCAATCTCCGCGCCTTATAGTTGTCCCAGGACGAAAAATCTTATTTGGTTTTATTGGTTTTGCTCTTGCCAGGGAAGCGCGGTGTAAACTGCCTGGCTTTGCAACGCTCCGAACATTTGTTATCACTTTTG
>Ga0326728_10003700_pt1 | contig 46821 bp, 35 predicted proteins | sample MB3enrmetagenome_FD_207602 | JGI IMG/M metagenome (GOLD analysis project Ga0326728, IMG submission 207602) | Lab enriched peat soil microbial communities from McLean, Ithaca, NY, United States - MB31MN | ecosystem: Environmental > Terrestrial > Soil > Wetlands > Peat | place: USA: New York...
GGAATAAGTGCTGGCCGTGTATTCAGCTTGGAATCCCATTCCGAATCATCTATGATTCCTTCACCAGGCACGAAGGGATAGCCCGGAAGATTGAAAGTCATGTTCGAGTCCGGGCGGCAAGTGCCAGTGAGGAGCGATTCACATGGGTTTCAATACTGTGCTGGATAAAGCCCGGGAGCTTACCAACTCAGCGAGTGATGCCGTCAGTAAGCTTCTCGACGAATTCAATGCTGCGCTTCCCACAATGAAGGCCTTGGGATTTGGCGTCGAAGACCTTCATGTTGCAATGGGAGTACTCCCGGAGGTAAAGGCAAAGCTGGTTGCCTCTGCCGACAACGTGGATGTGAAAGCGATCAATGGAATGATCGATAAAATGAGCGAGCAGAAAACCCTCGTTGTCGTACTGAAAGCGCTGCAGACGGCCTACAACGTGAGAGGACAGTTAGGCGATCTGGGGTTGAAGGGTGTCGAAATCGACCTTACGCTTGGGTTACCGCCCAAGGTCTCTATTGGTTTCATGAAGAAAACGGCGGTCTCAGCTCCAACCCTCGCCACGGCAACTGCTTAGCGCATATCGTAATCTTCTGGAGCGGCACAGCGCCTTCGGGTGTGCTGGCCGCATGGGAAGTCGTGCTTGCAGTCCAATCGGTAAGTGGGAAAAGGTTCACGCTGTTTTTGGCCGCGAGTACCAACCGAAGGCCGCTGTTCCCAATAAGATCAAGCCCAACATGGCGATCCAGGCGAGGCCGGCCATCTGTTCGATCTGCTGTTCGCGCGCTTCCACCTCGCGCATATTGCGGCCGGCCAGAACGAATCCGGGTTGTGGCCCATTGACGCGCTGAACGACAGCGGCGATGCGGACGCCGTGCTCGCGACCGAGGACAGGCTGCCAGCTAATGCGCTCCTCGCCATGCACCCGCGTGTATTCAAAGACACCTATAGGGGGTGCGGGAGTCTGGCCGTTAAGCTGGGCATTGGAGCCGAGAGGCTGGCCTTGATCGTTGTAGACGATGAGGAATGGCGAGAGGCTATGCGCTATATCGACAACGCCGCCACTCTGGAGGAGCGCGCCTTGATTCAAGCCGCCAGTGACGCCGTAGCGATCAAGGAAGGTTGTCAGATCAGTGGCCATCTGGATCTGCGGGTCGTTGGCGCCCTGACGCAGCACCTGCTGGGGAATGGTGTAGAGCGCCACCGCCAGCACGGTGGAGATGCCGGCCAGAACCACTGTGTTGAAGAGCAGAGCGGGGCGGAGGAATGTGTCGCGTAGCATGGCGAAGTGCTCCTTTGCAAGGGAAGTGACCAGGTCGCGGAGGACCAGCGGGATCAGCGCGCGGCGGGAGAGCGAACGATCCCTCAAGGCGTCGCGGAAGGTTTGGCGCATGGATGCGCCGTGGGCCGCGCGAAAGCGCGCGGGGTAAAGGCGCAGGGCCTGAGCGTAGATCCGCTCAAGGGTTTCGGTAGAAAGCGCGGCCGGCATCATGAATGACCTCCATGGGCCAGCAGGCCGTGGGAACGCGCGGAGGAGACGGCCGCATCCAGCCGTTCCAGTTCGACGGCCAGAACAGAGTGACCCTGTTGGGTCAGGCGGTAGTAGCGGCGGCGTTCATCGTCGGAGATGCCGGACTCCTCGACCAGCCCGTCGCGCATCATGCGCTCCAGCGAGCCATAGAGGGTTCCAGGGCCCAGGCGGATGCCGCCACCTTGCGGGGCGCGGGCATCCTTCATGATGAGGTAGCCGTGCTTTTCCCCATCCGCAAGCGAGAGCAGAATGGCAAAGACGGCCGGGGTAAGCGGAGCGGTGGGTGCGGTTCCAGTAGCCATGAAAGAATTATACATCCGTAACGGATATATCTGCAACAGATCTATACGATCATTTTCCTGATTTTTCAGCCCCTTCGGAGTGATCATCGCGACCTAAGGATGTTCTGACGACTCGCCTGGCTTCAGCACTGGGGCGCGCGACGGCGTCGTCTCAATCACGATGCGTGTGTTTCTTGGAAAGATCACATTCCGGCCGGGGCGAAGGAAGTTGTCGTAGAACGAGAGAGCGGCGGCATAGTAGCCGATCCCCGCCGCTATGTTGCGATTGCCCGCGGCAACGCCCACGACTCTTCCCACCATGCCAAATCCATTTGAGGCTACGCCGGTCTGGGCGGTGATGTTGCCATCATCGTCGAGAGCGCGGCCCGCAAGCATGGTGAGCAGCAGGGGAGCGATGGCGCTGGACTGGTTGCGCGGGGTGATGGTTCCCTCGGCGTCCAGCGAAAGAGCCTGCTGGCTTTCCGTGGTGGCGCCGGCCAGAGAACCTTGAACGGCGCGATTTGGGCCGGCGGGAAAACGCATCTGCTGAAAGGTGAAGCGCAGTTTGCCGTTGCGGCCAAAGGAGCGGGCGGAGTGGGCCGCGTTCACCTTGCCCACCAGGACTGTGCCTTGGGGAACAACGAGTTGCCGGTCTCTGTCGAAGACCGGCTCAACCACCAGCGCCCTGACTGGATCACCGGGCTTTGCCGTGGCCGAGGACAAATCAGCAGCGAGCAAGGCATACACTGACCAGATATCCTGTTTGGCGAGCTCCGCCGGAGCGGGCGAAGCCAGTGGAAGAGCGGCAACTGGCAGATCCGGCAGTACCAGCGGCGCGGTCAGATCGAAGGACCACATGGTGTGCGTATCAATGCGCTCGGGGTGAAATGGCAACTGGTTGTAGAGCACCAGCAATGCCCGATCTCCGAACCCGGGAGCGGTGAAGTAAGCCACTCTGTCGTGCATCCGGCTCTTCGCCTGAGTCCAGTAGCGGGCGAGTAAGGACTGGTGCAGCGTGGCGCCTGGCGCGGCCAGCAGTAGAACTGGCGCGCCGTTTGCGGCGATGCCGGTTGAGACGGCAAGAGCCCCGGTGGGAAGCTCAAGCTCATTGAACTGGAGCTGGACGGTGTGAAACGGGGTAAAATCCCCGCGCAGCCTTGCGTGCCAGCGAGCTTTAGTGTCCGGGTCGAGGGCGATTACCTTGCCATGTAGCATGGTATTTTCCGGGATGGCCAGCTTTCCCTGTGAATAGATGGGATGCAGCAAGCGCCCTTCGATGACCTCGTTCTCCTTCATTGGATAATGCCGGGTGGTCTCCACCTGCAGGTTCGTTCCTTGTGGAAGTACAGGGGTCACGGAGGCCACCACTTCCGGGTTTACTCCGGAACTAGGAGCCACAACCGGAGTTGCGGGCGTCTCCGGGGGCCTGTGTTTAAGAGTCTGGGCGGTCACTGCTGAGGCGAAGGCAATCGCGGCGAAAACCAGCAGAGAGCGATCGATAGAAATTCCAAACGAGCGCATTGGGGAAGGCTCCTGACCGGTACGATCTCCTGATGAGACGTGCCGTCCTGTTGAATGAGAGCATCTATCCTCCGGCGGGTTGTGGGCGCAACATCGCGACCTCGCGGCTGAGAGCGTCGAGTCGAGTCAGCAACTCGGCATGGCGCTTGTCGGCGGCGGAAGGGTCGAAAGCCTCGACGTAGAACGTGCCGTTGGGCTCCAGTTCACAGCGGCGGACCTGGTCGAAGTCCTCGAAGCCCTGGCGGTGAATGACTGAGAGCAGCTCCTCGCGGCTGAGCGACTCGCGCTGAAGGGCGCGCTGGTCGACCTGGCCGTTCGTGACCAGCACAGTCGCCCGGCCCTCGAACACTCCGGTCAGCTTGCGGGAGCGGAAGAGCACGCGCACCACCAGCCAGTTGATGGCCAGGAGGCTGAACGCGCCGATCAGGCCGCCGGTCACCGAGTTATCGTCGCCGATGATGGCGTTCTGCACGGTATTCGAAAGCGAGAGCAGCACCACCAGGTCGAAGGGGTTGAGCTGGGCCAGTTCGCGCTTGCCAAAGAGGCGCAGCAAGAGTACCAGCACCAGGTAGACAATCACCGGACGAAGCAGCTTCTCCAGAATCGGAAGCGGCAACTGAAACATATGGTCGAAGACGAGTGAGTGTGGCATGAAACGAGGATAGCTGGCGTCAGTGCTTCTTTTCCAGCAGTAGCACGACATCGACGGTATGGGTCTGTATATTTCGAGTCAGCTTGAAGCGGCAGGTGGAAGAGGCAAAGGTGCGTCCGAGCGGAGTGTTTCCCTGCGAATAAAAGTACGTTTGAATCGCGCTTTCATTGAAGACCGCGCCCTCGGGCAGCTTCCAGGCGGCCAGCATCGCGGCGCGCAGATCGTCAGCGCCATTCAGGATCGTCAGCTTGCCCATCTTATACACCGGCCCCGTCTGAACCTCCAGGGTGTAATTGACGATGCTGTTCGCGTCGTCGAACTGCGGATGCGGCGTGACAACGCAATCCATGTAGCCCTTGGACTTGTACTGTCCGGTGACGTAGGCCAGAGCGGTTCGCAGAGTGACTCCGTCCTTGACGGTCATTTTCTCAACCGTATTCGACACCACTCCGGCCGTTTTGTTGATGTCCGCCAGGGTTAGCGGCTCGCCGGACGGCAGATAGATCGAGCCCAGTTTGTAGTGGCGGCCCTCCGCGACGATCACGTTGAAGGGAATCTCGATGGCCTCGCCGCTCATGACCGGATCGCCCTGCCGCTCGGCATGAACTTTGACGGCTGCATAGCCTTCATCGGAGTAGAACAAAGTAAATGCGTGTTCGATGTTGCCCGCCGTATTTTCCGTGTCGTAATCGGTCCGCTTGGTGCGATCCGCGACGAGTTTCACTTTAACTTGCAACTCTGGCGAGACGCCTTCCAGATGAATCTCACCCACCCGCACTGGCGGAGCGGTGACGAAAAAGCTGATGGCAGTGACTTCCGCCAGCTTCGGATCGGTGAAGGGAGTGGCCGCAACGGTGGTCTTGATGCCCTTGGCGGCCAGCATCTCTTCCAGGGCCTGGCGCACCTGCTCGGTCAGCCCGCCGTTGAAGGGCACCATGCCGTGATAGAGCGGTAGCCGGTCGTGGAGCGCGGCGTCCAGCACCTTGCCCGGTGTGAGCGGCAGGTTGAGCAGACGCACGGGGTAGAGCGCCGTGGAGGGAACCAGGGAAAAGACCAGGTCCACTCCGTTGTAGGTAAAGCTGGCGGATTCAAAGAGGCCCGTGTCGAGCAGCCTCTGGGAGTGGCTCTTCACTTCGGAATAGGCAATGGGCGTGTCATTTTTGTATCCCACGGCTGCCAGCAACTCCTGGTTGGAGTACTCCGGTACGCCTTTGAACTGGATGGACTGGGGAATAAACTTCTGGGCAGCGGCGGACGGTGTGGCGGCGAGGAGGAGAATGGCGGTCAGGAGCAATAAGGGCGGGCGTTTCATGATAGGGCCAGAGTAGCAAAGCGGCGGGTTGCGCGGGAAGGAAAATCGCTTCAGACGCGGCGGCTGAAGGGGGCAGCAGCAGCCGCGTTGATGACGCTGCCTGCGAGTTAGTGCGCGGCCTGGTAGTTCTTGTACTCGGAGATGAAGAGTGTGCGGCGTGTGACGAACCTGGCGGCGCCGGTGTCGCCATTGGGAGCCACCACGGTGTTGAGGACGGTCTTGACGGGAAGAACCAGGGCTCTTGCGCCTATCATAACCGGGCCGTAATCAGTGCGCCGATCCTCCTGCTGGACATTGTCAGAGGCTTTGAACTCAGCCTGGACAATGAGCCGGACCACGATTCCAGTATTTGGGTCGACGAAAATCTCGCCGTGGTAGGGCACGGTGGCCTTGAAGTGCAGGTCATAACTGGTGTTCGTCTGAAAGTTGCCTGTGGCGCCGCCCCCCCCACCCGGCGCTGCTTCCTGCCCGGCGATCATGTTCGCGTCCATGGCAGTATAGAACCTCGCGACACCGATCTGGGTACTCTGTGGGAAGCAGCAAACGTCCACCGCGAACTGGGAGTTGGTGATGGGCACCTTGAAGGAATAGACGGCGGCCCGCTTGCCATTGATCAGTTCCCAGCGCAGCCATTGGATGCTCCCGGCAGCCTGCGCGTCCTGGAGGATGACACTCAAACTGGGCTGCGGTCCCTGGAAAGTGATCATCCCGTTCGCTCCCCACGGAGTCTTGTCCTTTGTTGACGTCATCTTCTCCATCCCGCGCTCGCTCACGACCGGCGTTTCAGTGGAACTGACGAAATGGACAAACGAGGCCCAATTGGAGAACCCGGAGTTGGTTATCACATCCTTTGCGCACCCAGTTATGCCCGAGCAGGGGTCAATAGCCTCCATGTTGTCCTGGAAGCGAAGAGTCGTTTTGGTTGCGGTCAAATGCGGCAGATTGGCATAGAATTTGGTGGTGTAATCCACAGCCTTATCCAGGATGGCTTTCTGCGCGGCGGCATCGGGGGCGGGTGTGGCGGGCAAATCGGAGGCCGGGGGCGGCAGGGTGGCGCTGCGCGCTTCCAACACGTAGATCTGCTCAGTGGAGTGTTTGCCGGGGGCAAATTCAACGATATTGTTCATCGCGTCGCGGGTCAGCTCTTCAGTCAGCTCAACTTGTTTGAGCTCGGCGGCTACCTCTTCATCGGTTTTCCTGTCTTGCTGCAACGAAACCAGCAGATCCTTGAGTTGCTGCACAGTGAGTTTTTTGGCTGCCCATGCGGGTGAAGCCAGCATCAGAACTACAAGAATCCATACCAGGCGTTTCATCTTCCATTCCTCCACAAAAAGTAGAATCTGCCGAGGCGGCAGAATCCGCTGCAACTGCTCCATCGTCACGCCTTCCACGATACGTCGGCGGCGCAGTCAGAGCGCAAGGCTACACCAGTTACCGGACGGTTTCACGGAGGGTTAAGTCTCAGGTGATTTAACCTCTGAATGTCTCCGTGCTGTGCGCTCTGATTGCCTCGGAAGATAAAAAGCTGCGTTATTACTCAATAGGCTGAAGGCGCCGAGTTTTGTCGCCATTCATGAGTTTCTGCACTGTGTTGGTGAGCATCGCCGCCAGGTCGAAGAGGTTGAGTTGGGTAAGTTCGCGCTCTTCTCGATAATCTAACCGTAGAGTGAGCCTGTGCCGCACAGAAAACTGTGCGTTCTCGATGCTCTGCGCGAAATAGCATTGCGGGAAATAGCCGCGCATTCCTCTTATCTTAGGGTTTCCTGCCGTTTTCACCTGATTGGATGCATTTCTCCTAGGTTATCCACAGGATGAGCCACTTTCAGGAAATAAGGAATCAAAATAGACACCAAATATCCACCTTATTTTTTGTTGCGGCGGTAGTTTGGGTCTGCTTATCCACGCATACTCTTGACATAATTCAAGCAAGAGCGGTTTCTCAGGAGCTGTTGCAGGAGCCGGATCCATGAAGTTAGGGGTCGAAGGCCTGAGTTCGAGCTCCGAGGCTTTGCCGGAAGCACACGGGAGCACTGAAAAGTGACCAGCTATAGCCGCCAGGACGTGTTGCGCATCTTGCAGATTAACTCCCGCCAGTTGCAGGGGTGGGAGCGGGCTGAACTCATCGCACAGCAGCAGAGCTACAGCTTTCAGGATCTGGGGCAGTTGCGGACCTTGCGTATGCTGCGACAGGAAGCCGTGCCTGTGGCGTCGATCCGGCATACGATTGTGGCGATGAAAGCCGTGGCGGGCATGGCGAATCCGCTGCTGGAGGCCTCTCTGGTTCGGACCGGGTCGAGGCTGGCCTTCCGGCATTGCGGGGCGATGGTGGACCCCATCCGCCGGCAGTTGCTCTTCGACTTCGAGAGGCTGGAAGAAGGCCTCGGGCCTTCGGTGATGTCCGAGCCGCTGCTGTTGCGCCAGCCGGCGGAGAGTCCGCTGGGCGTGCAGGAGATGTTTCTGGAGGCGGTGCAGGCCGAAGAGGCGGGCGAAAAGACTCGCGCCGTCAACCTTTATCAGGAGATGATGGAGCGCGATCCGACCTTCGCGCCGGCCTGGATCAACCTGGGAACGATTCACTTCCATCAGCGCGAGTTTGACTGTGCCGAGCAGTTTTACCGCCGCGCCACCGAGATCGACCCCAACTACGTGCTGGCGTTCTTTGACCTGGGCAATGTACTGGACGAACTGCAGCGGCTGGAAGAGTCGATTGCCGCTTACGGGCGGGCGGTTGCGCTGGCGCCCGGCTACGCCGACGCCCATTACAACCTGGCGCTGGCCCACGAACGCCGGGGCGAGACGCGCGCGGCGCTGCGCCACTGGCAGGCCTACGCGCGGCTGGACAAAGGCGGCCCGTGGTCCGATCACGCCCGCGGGCAGATTCACAAGCTGCTCGACCGCGAAACCCTCGCCATTGCCTGGCGCGCGGAGAGCTTCCTTCCTCCGCGCAGGGGAACGGCGGCGCTCAGGCTGGTCCGCGCCCAAAGCTGAGAATCAGAGTTGCTGTAAAGCCAGCAAAAACAAGATGGCCCTTCCCAAAAGAAGGGCCATCCTGTTTGTCTTGCCAAAAACTAATTCACGAGCACCGAAAACGTGACAATGGGGGACGGACTGACCGTGGGAGTTCCGGACGCGGTCACTGAGAAGTAATAAGTGTCGGGCGTCGTTCCCGATGAGTTTCCACCGGTCGTACTGGACGAACTGCTGCCGCAAGCGGACAAACTGCCCAGCGCCGCCATCACCACCAGGATGCCCAGCATCGACCGCCAACCGCGCCGCCGCGCCGGAATCCCCAGGAAGAGCAGGAATGCCAGCACCGCGCCGCCGCCCGCGCCTTCCCAGCCTCTACCCTTGCCGGGCAGCTTGGGATAGACCAGCGTACTGGTAGCCGCCGTCGTGTTTACCGTAACCATTGCCGTCCCGCCTATCGCCACATTCGTGCCGCTGGTAATGGAACAGGTGGGCAAGTCCTGATCTCCGGGGGAATAGCCGATCAGGTTGCAGGTTATCAGCGTCGCCGTTCCTGTATATCCGTACGTTGCGGTCACCGTGATTGGCACCGATGTGCTCCCTCCAGGACTGGAGATGCTTGCGCTTGGCGTCGTTGTCGGCGCTGACAGCATGAACGAAGATTCGTCCACCGTCACGCTCCCCGTTCCCGTGCCCGTGTAGTAGAAGGGGTCTCCATTGTAGGTAACGGTCAGAGTGTCGACTCCGGGCTTAAGGCTGTTGGCCGGAATGGTGAAGGTGTAGCTGCCGCCCGAAAGCGTCCCCGTCAAGGTCGGCGTAAGGCCTCCGCCGGAGAGCGTAACCGTCCCGGTCGGCGCCGCCTCTGAGGTGCTGGTCCCGGTCACCGTGGCTGTTACGTTCAAAGGCGCATTCGAATTTACAGAGCTGGAAACCGGAGTCACTGTCACCGTCGGAACCAGCACGGGAACATACGCCACGGTCACCGACGCTGTGCCCGTATCCGAGGTGTAGGATGCGTCCCCGCTGTAAGAAGCCGACAGTGTGATGCTTCCACTCGTGGCGGAGGTAAATGTATCGGCTGGAATGGTGATTGAAGCGACGCCGCTTGCATTGAGCGTTACCGCCGAGGATGTGTACCCGGGAGCCGAGAGTGTCACCGTTCCCGTCGGCGTTCCGCCCGTGCCCGTTGCGCTCAAGGTGACCGTCACCGGCAGGGGATAATTCGAGTTCAAGGTGCTGGCGGCCGAGACCAGAATACTGGGAAGCAGTTTGGTCACCGATATGGTTGCCGTGTTGTTCTGGGAGGCGTATGTCGAGTCGCCGCTGTAGCTGGCCAAAAGGATGACAGCGGATCCGGCGCTCAGGCTGTCGCCCGGAATGGTGATAACGCAACTGGCGGCGGTGCAACTGCCACTGGTTGAAAGCATCTGCGGCCCGGAGGTATAGTTACCGCTGGCCAGCGTTACGGTCCCGGTTGGCGTGGGTGGCGCGGGTGGCCCGGAAAAGGCAGTGGCTACCGAGATGGTTACATTGAGAGTCTGGATTGCGGTGATGCTGTAGGAAGCCGGCGTCACCGTCAGTGTAGCGGGATGATTGCCGATGCCCTCGAAGCTGTTGACCACGTTGTACACATTCAACGATCCCAGCCCGGTGGCCTGGTCATAGCCCACGCCCGCGCTGTAGCCGGAGAGGATGCTGACCACGTCGACAACCCCGCTCACTTTATCTTCTACAGGTAGGCAGTTGGGAGAGATCCCCAACCTATATCCATAGTCGCAGGCCATGGCGTTGGTGCCCTGATCGATGTCATTGAAGTAACAGCCGTTGCTGGTCGTGGCTGTCTCCGCGCTGCAATTCGAATAGGTCTGCTTGGCGGCCAGCTTGTAGAGCTCGGCGTTGGGATTTCCCTGAATCGAGCCGGTCTTCTGGTTGATCAGCGCCATCACGCCGGCCATCGCCGGAGTTGCCACCGAGGTTCCGCCCACCTCCTGCGCCGTAGGCTCGGAGGTCGAATTGTAGTTGCACTCGGAGACCTCGGAGACGCAGATCAGATAGGCGCTGTTGGAAAGAGTACCGTCGGAGGCGAAAAAGCTGACGTCCGGTATGTCGCGCACTCCATCGCTGGGAATCCCGGAAACGCCGGTCTGCCAGATCGGCTTGGGCCAGCCGTCGTTGTACAGGGGGATCGAAAGCTGGGCGGCGCCGGTGTCGGGGTTGGTGGTGGCGCCGGTGGAGGTGGTGCTGCTGATGCAACTGGATACATCGCTGCCATCGTTGGCCACGCAGCCGCTGGCGCCTCCCCCTCCGCCTATAGTATCGACACTGTAGAGAAGGCCATAGTCGATAGACGCGATGTCGCCGGGGAAGCCAGTGGCGTAATCCACAACAAAATTGCAGGCTTCCTCGGCGTTGTTGATGCCTTGAACTTCGTATGCACTATTCGCAAAAGCGGCCAGGAACTGCAGCGTTACGGGGCTGGTGCAGGTGTCATTCCAGGGAACCTCGGGCACGTAACCCAGAGCGCTGGATCCATTGGAGGTATTCGTCGAAGACCAGTATGGCCCAGCCGGGCACACGCCCCCATTGAATTCCAACAGCAGCTGACACCAGTTGAAATCAGTGCCGCCGACAGCCACGTTGTAAGGCGTGGAGGCCAGCCCGCTAACCGATAAGCCATATTCGGCAACCCAGGGAACTCCATACTGGGAGTCCATACCGTCGTCGCAGCTTGCCGAACCGGAGTCGCCCGCCGCCACAAAGACCGCAATTCCCTCCGCGTAGGCAGACTGCCAGAGATTGTAGTACTCCATATTGCCGGCCGTGCCGTTGAAGAGTTCGCACTCGCCATAGCTCACATTCATGATAGGAGCCGTATGATTGTGGACGATGTAACTCTCCGAATCGTAGAGACCGTCGTCGGATAACGAAGCTGGATAGGAGGAGACGAGGATGATTTGCGCGTTCTTGGCGACCGCCCCCGACCATTCCACATCCAGCGAATTCTCAATCAGATCGTCGAGGGTGCAGTAGAGGGTCGTAGATGTACATATGGTGAGTGGCACGCCGCTCGGGCTTCCATTGACGAGGAGGGGCGTATTTGCCGGACCGGTGGTCGGCAGGTCGAAATCGCTGCGGAAGGTATTTACATCGGCGAGGTTGATGCTGCTGGTTCCGGCGATGGCGATGGTCTGCCCGGTACCGTCGGTGCCTGCGTTCCACAGCGGCGACACGTTATAGATAGTGGCAAAGTCGTAGGGCGCAACGTCCTCAACCAGATAAGCCGAGTTCCCGTTACTGGCGGGCACATTGATTCCGAAGAGAGGACTAGCGCCTGAAGTACTCGCGTTCCGCTTCCACTTTCCCGTCGCGGCGTCCCGCGAAACCGCACTGCCCATGTGGTGCAAGGGCCGCGGAAAGAAGTTGTGCAGCGCCTTGACGCCCGTCACCGCCGGCGCAAGCGCGGCGGGAATCTGCGGGTCGCTCATATTGCCGATGTGCGCAACGCCCTTCACTTCCAGGTTGTGCATCTCGGTGTGAAAGGCGCTCTCCACCTGCGACGCCTTGCCGCTGAAGCGGATCGACATATGGTCGCTCGGGACCTCATCCACCGTAAAGCCATGCCCGGTCAGCCAGCTGGTGATGGTCGCAATGTCGGATTCCGAGGGACCGAAGTTCTCGCCGATTTGCTGCGGCGTGAGCCACTGATGGTAATTGGGCGAGGAGGAGTCGTACTGGCTGGCGACAAACTGCTCGAAGGCAGCCTGCTGCGCCGGATCGCGGCTCAGCACCAGGATCAGGTCTGTCATGGGAAGGTCCGGACTCACCCGGCCGCGATCGTTCTTCGCATTGGCATACGGATGCGTGTTCCCTTTGAGTGTCGTCAGTCGGCTTTCGTCGATCTTGTCAACAATCCGCGTAGTGGGCGTAAAACTCTGGGCCGTTAATCCTGAACTGCAAAGCAAGGCTGTCGAGCCAAGCAATGCGCCGGCCAATCTACCAAAGGGGAATGCCTTGATGGAGCGCATATTGGTTTTCATGGACCCTTCCTTCGGAGGAGATCCCCCGACCAAACAAATCGTTGCGGGTTGCAATCGACAAATTCTGGAAACAACCAACCGCGGCCATCCAGCCTCGACTTGGACACTAAAGCCATCATAATAGGCTGTTTCGCTTCGCCGTGGGCAGCCGTTCCCTGATCTGAAAAAGCGGAGGAGAAACTCCGAACAGGGGGAAATTCCCGGCCTTGTCCGCGCATTTTGAACTCATGACGTGAGAAAACCTAGTCCGCGGGATGAACCGGCAATCTCGAGATCGTACAACTCATTCTGCAAACCGAGTGGTCGATCAGTCTGATTAGACGAGAATGCGCGGGAAAAGTTGATATATTTACGGACGGGCTGATCGTCCAGTTCACACCAACAGCGCGCTTGGCGGTTCGTGCTGGACCAGGCGGTAGCAATACCCGGGAAGTCGTACCCCGGAGCAAGTGCGCTTACGTCGAAGCGGCCAGCAAGAAATAGCGACCTTCGACGGGGCGAATCAGGATAGAGTATCCCCGGTTTTGGCTCTAGGCGATGAGCGGCAAATTCAACGCATGTTTCAGGCTTTAGTTGGCAGAGTCTTTCTGCCTCGTAGCCTTTACACCCGACAGAATCCCAACGCCGATCATGATGATCGCGCCCACTACGATCCATTGCATTGGAAGATGCACGAGATGCGCGGCGTAAGCCAGCCCGGCGATTAGGATGGCGAATCCGGCAGCGTAAATTCCAAACGACATGCGAACTCCTTTACGGGTGAGTGAAGCGGTGGACCCCTTTACGGACGGGCATATTGTCCAGTTCACACCAACAGCGCCCGTTTGGCGGTTCGTGCTGGACTCGGCGGGGGATCGAGCAATACGGGCCGGGTTGCGTTCTCCTCAGGCAATGTATCGCGCAGAACCATGTTCAGAAGCGATGTGTGAACCCGAATGCGGCCGTTGTATTCGATGTAGCCAAGCTTCCTGAAGCGATTCATGAAGAAGCTGACGCGAGAGCGGGTGGTGCCGACCATCTCGGCAAGAGTCTCCTGGGTTACCGGTGGAAGCAATGGTGCCGGCTCGCCGGGTCCGCCAAATTCCGCCATCAGCAAGAGGATCCGCGCCAGGCGCCTTTCGCTGGAGTTGAAGAGCTGATCGACAAGGTCCGCCTGGGTCCGGATTCCTCGCGTCAGGATGAACTGCATGAAAAAGTCGGAGAAGGCGTGTTCCTCATGCAGGACCTTCAGCATTCTGGCTTTCTCGATTTTCATCACGGTACAGAGGGTTACGGCCGTGGCCGAGGATGTTCGCAGCTCGCTCACGCCCGCCATGGACTCTTCACCAAAAAAATCTCCGGTGGCCAGCATCGTCACTGTGGCCTCTTTGCCCCTTTTCGAGACGACGGTGAGCTTCGCCCGGCCGCTCTGGAGATAGTACACAGAGTCGGCTGGACCTCCCTGAGAATAGAAAACCTCCCTCGCCGTGTTGTGGAGTATGCTCCGTCCTGGCCCTTCGGTCGCCAGAAAGCGGACGGGATCAAAGGACATCTTATGTACTTCGGTCATCGAAATGGCCTCTTTTCTCATGCGACCCGTTCAGGGGAAACTCTCATCATGGTTGGCGAGCGTACGGAGGTTGAAAGGCCTTCCGCGCCCCACTCGCAAGCTCGCGCACACAGCAAGCATTCCACCACAACCGGCTAAAGTCTGAGCAGTTTAGACCATAAGTGGCATCGGAGTGAAAAGAGAGGAATCCGTGCAGAATGTGAGCGTCTGGATAGGCTTTGGCTGCATCAGGGGCCGGGCCTCGCGCCAGCCATCCTCTTACAGCTTTTGCGTTCTCTGCACTGTGCGTACGCCGGGGACGCGGCGCAGGCCCAGGACCATGCGGTTGAGGTGGCGCATGTCTTCGGCTTCGGCAACCAGATCGACAACGGCTTCGCCGTTCTCGTCCTTGTGAATTTCGACGCCGCTGATGTTGGAGTTGTCGTCGGAGAGAACCGCGATCAGCTCCTTCAGCATTCCGGCCCGGTCGTCGCAGGAGACGGAAAACTTGACCGGGTAGCGTTGCGGCTTGCCCGCCTGATCGCCGGCGCGGGACCACTCGACATTGATGCGGCGGTCACTCTCGTAGAGCAGGTTCTGCACATTGGGACAGCCGCGCGCATGAACGGCCACGCCCTTGCCGCGGGTGACGTAGCCGACGATCTCTTCGCCGCGAATGGGGTTGCAACAGCGCGCCCGATAGACGAGAAGATCGTTCTGGCCCTCGACCTGGAGCGAGTCGGAGCCGGTCAGATGCAGCTTGCGCACCGCGTCCGACATGGCCGATTCGGCGCTGCCGGGCTTGATCTCCGGGGTGGCCTCGGCCTCCGGCTGGTTGGTCGAGCCGGGCGCCAGCTTGCCGAGCACCTGGCGGGCGGAGTGCTTGCCCAGGCCCAGGGCGGCCAGCAGATCGGCGGCGGTGGCCACGCCGTATTCGTTGGCGATGCGGCTCAGGTCCTGGTCGCTGATCTGGCTCTGCGGCACCTTGAATTTGCGCGCTTCGCGCTCCAGCAGCTTGCGGCCGATCTCCACGGCGCGGCGGCGATGGTCTTCGTTGAGCCAGTGCTTGATCTTGTTGCGGGCGCGGGGACTTTTGACAAACGTCAGCCAGTCGCGGCTCGGTTTGTGGTCCTTTTGCGTAACGATTTCGACGATGTCGCCGGTGCGCAGCTTGGTGCGCAGGGGCGCCATGCGGCCGTTGATCTTGGCGCCCACGCAGGTGTGGCCCACTTCGGTATGGATGGTGTAGGCAAAGTCGACGGGCGTTCCATCGGCCGGAATCACCACCACCTTCCCCTTGGGCGTGAAGGTGTAAACCTCGTCGGGATAGAGATCCATCTTCAGGCTGGAGAGGAACTCGTTGGGGTCGGTCATCTCCTTTTGCCAGTCGACCAGTTGGCGAATCCAGTTGAGCCGCTCCTCGTCGCGGGCCGTCACCACGCCTGCGCCGGCCTTGTACTTCCAGTGGGCGGCGATGCCCTCCTCGGCGATGCGATGCATCTCCTCGGTGCGGATCTGCACCTCGAACTGGTGGCCGGTGGGGCTCATCACCGTGGTGTGCAGCGACTGGTAGCGGTTGGCGCGGGGCATGGCGATGAAGTCCTTGATGCGCCCCGGCACCGGCCGCCACAGCGTGTGAATCAGCCCGAAGACGGCGTAGCAGGCGGCCACGTCCTGGGTGATGACGCGGATCGCCAGCAGGTCGTAAACCTGGTCAAACGAAACCTTGGAGCGCTGCTGCTTCTGATAGATCGAGTAGATGCGCTTGATGCGCCACTCGACCCGGGCCTCAATGTTGTTCTCGCGCAGTTGCTCGGTGAGCGTATCTTCCACGCCACGCAGGAACTGCTCGCCCTCGATGCGGCGGGATTCGATGGCCGCGGTGACCTGCTCGTAGCTGACCGGGTCGGTGTAGCGGAAGGCCAGATCTTCCAGCTCGCCGCGCACCTTGCCCATGCCCAGCCGGTGAGCCAGAGGCGCGTAGATCTCCAGCGTCTCTCGCGCGATGGACTCCTGGCGCTCCGGCCTGAGGTGCTCCAGGGTGCGCATATTGTGCAGCCGGTCGGCCAGCTTGATCAGCACCACCCTCACGTCGGAGACCATGGCCAGCAGCATCTTGCGCACGTTTTCCGCCTGCCGGTCCTCGCGATTGGCAAACTCGATCTTGTCGATATTGGTGACGCCCTCGACGATGCGCGCCACCTGCTCGCCGAAGCCGGCCTCAATCTCTTCATGGGTGGCGGGCGTGTCCTCGACCGAGTCGTGCAACAGGCCGGCGGCGATGGAGGTCGAGTCCATCCGCATCTCCGCCAGTACCTCGGCCACCTCCAGCGGATGCACAATGTACGGCTCGCCGGAGGCCCGCATCTGCCCCTCATGATGGCGGACGCAGAACTCCCACGCCTTGCGGATCAGGGCCAGGTCATCGCTGGGGCGGTTGGCATGGACCTGTTTGAGCAGCGCTTCGACGCGCTTGTCAACGGCGTGCTGGTCAAATGCCGGCGGGACGGGGACGGGCACGGCCGGCGGCGTCTTTCCCGTGGAAGCCGGGGACGCGCCGTGAAGCTCTACCGGTTCGATTTGCCGGGCCGTCGCCATGCTTCATTATAGGCCGGTTGCGTTCGCCGCGCATGAAAAGGGCCGGTTGCGCCCGCCACGAAGCCAAAACACGTCTGAGTCGACCCATCCCCGGAACATTCAATCTAAAAAATGTGCTGAAGACGGAAGACAATCAACCCTCGATCTTTTCCCGATATGCCAGCAGGTCTTCGTCTGTAACTTCATTTGGCGGCAGAAGTTTGTAGTGTTTCTCTGAATAGACGCCCACGCCGTCCGAATTCTGTGCGAACTCAAACATGGCGATAACATCCTCTGCCATGAACTGCGCCGCGATTGGGCGGCAGATCAAAGCGGGATACCGATGAGCGCATACTGCGAAATCCTGCTCGATCTGAACGATTCCTAGTTTGTCATTCCCGCCTTTTGCCTGGACGGGGATGACGTAGTGAGCGCCCCTCTTATCCAATCCAACGTACATCTCATCCGTCTCGACTTGCCCCATCTGGGGCACCGTCGTTCGAAGATGATTCTGGAGTGAATAGCATGTCAACCCGGTGAAAATATCGACAAGGCGGTTATAGCGCACCTTCGCGAGCAAGGCCTGTTCGTCCTCAAAAGCGTACTTTGCGATGATACCCGGAGTCGAGTCAGGAACTTTGGTTACGGTCATCATCGGGTTTGGCGCGAGAGGCTTGTCCGCAACCAGCGCAAATTTATATTTCCCCTTGCCCGACGGACGGATAATCCAGCATTCACCTTTATCGGCGGTTCCTTGGATGCTGGCGGGCAACGCCGCTCGGTAGCGAAAGCTGTAAACAATGTCTCCGAGGTTGAGCGGAAGCACGATTTTCAGATCTTTAGAGAAGGTCTCAAACTCGGACCGTGCAAATTCCACTTCGCGCAGCCCCTTCTTGTATTTGCTCTTGAAGATGCTGGCCATCAAAGCAGAATACCTGTTGTCCTTTTCGGGGTTCCTCTTTTCAGCCATTTTTCAGTTTCCTTTCGTTCCTGTTCCAGGCCACCGTAATAAAACTACTTCCTCTCTCAGTTGCTCACCGGTGGCTGTCGCCAGACGGGTGCGAAACAGGTCTATTCCGACGACTTCATATCCAAGTGACCCGGCTATATCGGCAAGCAACTGCCCAGTGCGAATCATTACCCGCAGGTACGAAGCCTGATCTCCGACAACATATGCGAGCTGAGCGCCAGGCCTTAGAACTTTTCTCAGGTCAGCCAGATGCCGATGCATACCGCCAAAGTAGAGCTTTGTCAGCCTGCTGTAAAGCCGTTCAAAGCCGGATGTCTTGTGCAACTCGATGCGGCGATCTTCTATCGCTGCCGCGATCCTTTGAATCTCGCCATGTTCCTTTACGAGCAGGTGATCAGTGTCGGACTTATAGACGCTGCGGGTATTGGATCGGACCAGATCATGCTTTACCAGGCGCAGATCGGCCTTGCTCTTCGTAAACCCCAAAAGCACAGATTCGAGCCGTGTTGTCCGTGTGTAATCCTTCTCGTTGGGATACGGAGGAGAGGTAATTACTGCGTCCACGGAGTTCCGCGCCAGTACGGATGAGGAATTCCGCGAATCAGCCAGGAACGCGACAGCCTGGCCGAAATTGCCGTCCGGAAGGTCTGCCATGTCGTGGGCCATTGCGGTGACGCGCTTGAGCCAGGAAGAGATCACCGCGGCATCCTTCTTTGGTTTGCCAACTCCCACCTCTGGCCCAAAATGAAGATTACTAATATCTGAAACAATGGCCTTTGCCAGAGCCAATTTCTCGTGAGCGGCAAATCGTGCGTCAGAGTGCTTTCCAAGAGCCTCTATCAGTACCAAGGTCTTGTGCAGAGGAAGCGGGCTTATGGAGTTGGCCAGGATAAGTTTCCCGGCTTCAACTGGCAGCTTTCTTAGTTCCGGGGAAGCGGGGTCGCCGGCGGAGAGCGTTAGGCCCCCAAAATCGAGAAGGCCGCTTTTAGCAAGAATCCCCTCTGCGGCGTCAGCAACCTTCTCAGCGTGCTTTAGCAGCGCATCAGGTTGCGGCTTCCAATCAATCTTTGTGTTTGTTGCAAACCACGGCATCGGATTGGCTTCGAGCCCAATCGAATTGATGCCATGCCTTTTGCACTCGACGAGTGTAGTGCCGGTGCCGCAGAACGGGTCCAGAACGCAACTGCCTTCCGACAGGCCAAAACGATGCAGGTAATCTCGAACCAGATGCGGTGGATAGGACAATACGAACCTGTACCAATCGTGAATTGCGCGATCTTCAGCCTTAACCCGATTATTCTCCGAGACGACTTCGCGCACGATGATCGGCTTCTGCAAATGACCCGAAAAGGTTGCTTGAATAGCCTCGGCGCTGCCCATAACCACGTATCCCCTTCAACCGATTATACGTCTCGACCAAATCGCGATGTCGCCGCGCGCGGCGCAAGATCTCCCACTTTAGAGTTTGATGAGACTCCGGTCAGTCGTAAGAGGACGGGGTAAGATGAGTGTACGATGAATCGAACTAAATCGAATCGTTCTATCCCTGAAACCGCGCTTCCCGGCGTCCGCATCAGCCGCCGCGCCGCCGACCGGTTGCGGACGGGCCATCTCTGGGTCTACGCCTCGGACATTGAGTCCCTCACTCTGCCCGAATCTGCCCTGCCCGCGGGCGAGCCTCCCGCGCTGCTGCCGGTGGCCGATAGCCGCGGATTGCTGCTGGGCACAGCGCTCTACAGTCCCACCTCGCAGATCGCGCTGCGCATCATTTCGCGGGAGGCTATCGATGAGGCCGCGTGGCTCGAGTTACTGGAAACCCGGCTGCGCGCGGCGATCCGGCGGCGGCGGCCGTTGCTCGACGAGCGGAACGACGCCTGCCGGCTGTGTTTCAGCGAGGCCGACGAGCTGCCCGGCCTGGTGGCGGACAAGTACGGTGAGCTGGTGATTCTGCAACTGCTGGTCAAAGGGCTGGATTCGGCGGCAGTGCGCGCAACGTGTGTGCGTGTGCTGCGGGACGAGCTGGCGTTGTCGGCCATTCTGGAACGGCCCGACCCGCGAGTGCGCGAGCTGGAAGGGTTGGCCGCGCCGAGTCCGGAGCCGCTGTTTGTTCGAGACGCTGCGGCCCCAGCGATCAGCACGCAATTCCGGCTGAATGGACTGGTCTTAGAGTACGACGCCAACTCCGGGCAGAAGACCGGCGCATTCCTCGACCAGCGGGCCAACTACGCCGCCGCCGCCGAGTGGGCGCGAAGGATGGGTTTTGCCAGCCGGGACGATGGCGGACGAGCGCTGGACGTCTGCTGCTACCAGGGCGGGTTTGCCTTGCACCTGGCCGAGGTCTGCGCCCAGGTGACGGGGATTGACGCCTCCCGCGCCTCGCTCGAAGTGGCGGAGCGAAATCTCCTGGCCAACCGCGACCGGATCAGTGCCCAAGTCGACTGGGTGGAGGGAGACGCCTTCCAGATTCTGCGCGACTGGTCGGAGGCGGGCGAGAGCTTCGACGCCATCGTACTTGATCCGCCCGCCTTCGCTAAGAGCGTGCGCGCTGTGGAAGGCGCTCTGCGCGGCTACAAGGAGCTGAATCTGCGTGCGCTCAAAATGCTGCGCCCCGGCGGCCTGCTGATCACCTGCTCCTGCTCGCATCATGTGGGCTGGAGTGAACTCGAATCCAGCGTGGCCTCGGCCGCCGCCGATGCTCGCCGGCGGGTGCGGCTGCTGGAGCGGCGGGGAGCCGCTCCCGATCATCCCGTGGTGCTGAACCTGCCGGAGACCGAGTACCTGAAGTGCCTGGTGCTGGAAGTGGAGTAAGAACCACGCCTGTTACGATTGTCGCGCAGGATATTTCGTGACAATGCTGCTGGAAAGGTTTATATGTATTTCCAGCGGTTTAGCGCCCGTTAAGAGTCGCATGAAGCCGTGAAGTATCTTTTTTGAGGTCGTATATGAGACGGTTCGGCAATCTATTCCCTTCGGTTATTACGCTCCTCCTTGCTTTGAGCGCATTTTCACCGGCGATGGCCCAGCAGGGTCAGTATCACCTTAAGTATCTGCCTTTCAGCCTCGCCACACTCAAGAATGGGGACGCTCTCGCCACCTATTCTCCAGTCAGTTCAGTTGACGGCCTGACGCTCCAGTTGCGGGATGATGACGGCGTCGTCTATACGTTCACACTCGACTCTGAAACTGTCTACTGCCAGGGCGACAATAGGGTCGCGAATTGGACTTACTTGAGGACGCTAAAGAAGAAGAACACGGTGACTGTCCTGACAAAGGGCTATGAGGACACGAAGGCTCTCGTCGTCTGGGACAAGCCGCCTTCGATTACCACTACCAGCGGGCCGCTTGTCTTTACTCTCCCTCCTATGTGCAAATAGAGCGGCAGGAATGAGATGGCGCGGGCGTCGCGCCGGCTGCCGTGCCAATTACAGAAAAGTCCCAGCCCGTTGTCATTCCTGGAAAGAAACGAGATGGCGCTCTCCTCTGCATGGAAATCCCCACTACTGTAAACAGCGCGGAGATCTGCGGGAATCAGGCGTAAAAGAGTTCGGCTATTTCGGGGTCGGGGAGGATCCGGCCGGGGAGCCTCAACAGATCGGTGACGGCTTCGGCGGTCATGGGGCGGGCGAAGAGATAGCCCTGGCCGTAGCGGCAGTGCATCTCGCGCAACAGGCGATATTGCTCGCAGGTTTCAATCCCCTCGGCCACCACATCCATGCCCATTACCCGTGCCAATTCGATGATGGTGCGCACGATCTGCTTCGGTTGATCGCCCTCGGTCATGCGGGTCACGAAAGAGCGGTCAATCTTGAGCACGTCAAAGGGATAGGATTGGAGGTTATTGAGGGAGTTGTAGCCGGTGCCAAAGTCGTCCATCAGCAACGAGACGCCCAGCCTGCGCAGGCTGCTGAGGACTTCCATGGCGATGCGGACGTTGGGAATCAGGCTGGACTCGGTCATCTCCAGGCCGAGTTGGCGGCTGGAGATGCCGGCATTGACCAGGAGGGCCTCGACATGGTCGGCCAGGCCTTCGCGCGAGAACTGCCGGGCGGAGAGATTGACGCCCACCCGCAGAGAGGCGTGGCGTGGATCCTCTTTACACCACCTTTGAATCTGGCTGCAGGCTTGGGAGAGTACCCAGTCGCCGATGGGCAGGATCAATCCGCATTCTTCCGCCAGCGGTATGAAATCCATAGGAGGGATCACTCCCCTCTCGGGGTGAACCCAGCGGATGAGTGCTTCAAGGCCGGCAATCCTGCGCGTGGCAAGATCGACCTCCGGCTGGTAATAGAGCACGAACTGGCCCAGGTTGATGGCCTGGCGCAGATCGGCCTTGCTCGGCCAGCATTCGTTGGCGGTTGCCGCAGAGTGGGCGCGACTGTGCCCGCTCCCGTCCCCACGCAGGGTCTTGTACAGCTGGCGCAACTCCAACTGGCTGGAGACCATTTCGGCCAGGCTCTCCAGGGTGCGAAGCGACTCCGGCTGCATCTCCGGGCGGGGTTCACGGTAGAAGACGGTCAGGATTCCCAGGATCCTTCCGTCGGTCGAGCGTACGGGAACGCTGGACGCGAATCGAGGATTTTCACTTCACTACCGGGATGGATGGCTATACTGTTGCGTGGTGCGCCACGATGCCCGGACGCGCCAGACAGCGGGAGTAATGCGCCATGAAGCAGGCTCGGATCAAACCGTTCTTTCAGCAGGTTGCCGAGACGGCGCGGCGTTGGGAGCAGTTGCGAGCCTACCGGCGCAACCAGGTCTTCGGGCTTCTGCTGGTGGCGGCGGCCATCCTGCTCTGGTGTCTCCTGCGCACCAATCCCCGGTGGATTTTTCCGCCGGGATGGTGGCGGCCTTGAGGCGCTCCGCGCGGGAGTCGTTGGCCGTGCTGCTCCTGGGACCAACCGGCAGCGGCAAAACGGCGCTGTCTCTCGCGCTCGGTGAGCGCTTCGGGGGCGAGATCGTCAGTTGCGACTCGGTGGCCGTCTATCGCGGCATGGAGTTGGGCACGGCCAAACCCACCGTTGAAGAGCGGGCGCGCCTGCCGCATCACCTGATTGATGTGGCCGACCCGGACCAGCCTTTCACCGCGGGCGAATACAGCCGCCAGGCGCGTGCGGCGCTCGCGGAGATCGCCAGCCGCAACCGGCTGCCTATCGTCACCGGCGGCACCGGCCTCTACCTGCGCGCGCTCACCGACGGGCTCTTTGCCGAGCCGGAGCGGCAGCAGGCGTTGCGCGCGCGCCTGCAACGCAGCCGCCAGAGGCGCGGCGAATCCTGGCTGCATCGCCTGCTCCGGCGGCTCGACCCGGCCTCGGCCGAGCGCATCCACGCAAACGACGCGGCCAAGTTGATGCGCGCCATCGAGGTATGCCTGGCTCTTCGCAAACCGCTATCGCAGGTTCTGGGAGACCAGGAAAAAGCCCGCAACCCGCTCACCGGCTTCCGCCTCTTGCGCATCGGCCTCAACCCGCCGCGGCAGGCTCTTTATGACCGGCTCAACCGGCGCTGCGCGGCCATGTTTGCCGCCGGACTGGTCGAAGAGACGCGCGGCCTGCTCGACCGCTACGGGCCGGTCAAGGCGCTCGATTCTCTCGGCTATCGCCAGGCGCTGCGCGTACTGCGGGAGTCTTTTCCTATTGAAGAATCAGTGGCCGCAGCGCAGCAGGGCCATCGCAACTATGCCAAGCGGCAATTGACCTGGTTTCGCCGTGAGCCGGAGGTGCACTGGATCGCCGGCTTCGGCGATGAGCCGGAGACGCTGCGCGCGGCAGCCGAGTTGGTTCAGAACAACCTGTAAGACAATCTTCCGCACTTATGACTGCCATCTAATGGGAAGCGAAGCGAACCTCAGGTGCATCCATTAAACTGGACGATGTAATGAGGCGCTTACGGCTCTCAAGCAGCACCCGGAACGGAGTTTTTCTTGAATAAGAAATCAGCAGAGACGATTAAGGAAAAGAACAATCTAACCTACGGCAGCGTGAACAATATGTTGCCCGATGAGATGAGTTCATCGTCTGAGGACCTAGACGATCTGATCACCACTATCGGTACCCATGGCATCGATCTTCTGGATGGCCCAAAGTATGATGTGGCGATCATAGGCGGCGGGCCGGCCGGCTACACGGCGGCGATTCGTGCGGCGGAGTACGGCCTTAAGGTGGCGCTGATCGAGCAGACCCCCAAGCTGGGCGGAACTTGCCTGCACGTGGGGTGCATCCCCACCAAGGCGTTGCTCTTCAACGCAGAAATCTGGGAGCACTTGCAACACGCCGCCGACTTCGGCATTGAAGGCATCGGCGCGCCTACGCTGAACTGGGCAGCGGTGCAGCGGCGCAAGAACGCCATCATCGCCAAACACGCCAACGGCCTGGACTTCCTGATGAAGAAGCACAAGATCGCCCGCATCGAGGGCTATGGCCGCCTTACCGGCCCCGTGCAGAATGGCGTTCATTCCGTCGAGATTACGGCCGCGAGCGGCGAAGTCAGCCCACTTAAGGCAAAAAACATCATTCTGGCCACCGGCACCGAAGCCAAAATGCTGCCCAGCCTGGAGGCCGGCGGTCGCATCCTGACGAACATCGAGATTCTCGCCCTCGACGAAATTCCCAAGTCGCTGATCGTCATCGGCGCGGGCGCAGTGGGCATGGAGTTCGCCTCGCTCTTCCGCAGCTTCGGCGCAGAGGTTACGATCCTCGAGTTCCTGCCGCGCGTGGTTCCGGTCGAGGACGAAGAAATATCAAAGGAGATTACGCGACTCTTCAAGAAGCGCGGCATCGACGTGAACACCGGCGCGAAAGTCGAGAAGGTCGAAGAGACCGAAAGCGGCGTCAAGGTCACCTTCACCGACACCAACGGCAAGACCCAGCTTCGTGAGGCCGAGAAGGTTCTGGTGGCCGTCGGCCGGGCCGGGCGAACGGGCGGGATCGGCGTGGAGAAGACCCGCATCGAGCTGGAGCGCGGGTTCATCAAGGTCAACGAGGCCCAGGAGACGGCCGAGCCGGGCGTCTTCGCCATCGGAGACATTGTGGCCGGGCTGCCGCAATTGGCGCATGTGGGCGCGATGAGCGGCATGATCGCCGCGGCCAGCATCGCCGGCAAGCCCTTCCGCCCGGTGCGCCGCGACCGCATCCCCGGCTGCACTTACACCGAGCCGCAGATCGGGTCGGTGGGCCTGACCGAGACCCAGGCCAAAGAAAAAAGCTACGCCGTCAAGATTGGAAAATTCCCCTTCGCCGGCAACTCCAAGGCCACCATCCTCGGCAATCACGATGGCTTCGTAAAGGTGGTCGCCGACGCCAAATACGGCGAGATTCTCGGCGTCCACATCATCGGTCCGCAGGCCACCGAGCTGATCGCCGAAGCGGTTGCGGTGCTGGAGCTGGAAGGCACGGTGGAGGAGCTGATCTTCACCATCCATGCGCATCCCACGCTCGCGGAATCGCTGCTCGACGCGTATGGAGCCGTTGAGGGAATGGCCATTAACGCGTGAAGCGCATGTCAGCGGAGCCGAAAGGAAGAGGGCGCAATCACAGACTGCTACCTCTTAGAAATACCGGTTGAGAAAGGTGTTTCCTAGAAGGTCGTCGAGACCGTGAACCGGAAGGTCTTGCGCGGCTCCAGGAACCTATTCCGCGCTCCGTAAGCAGCCGTCACCTGGTTGTAGGTGTAGTCGCCCGCACCGCCCGTCGGGAACATACTCCGGGTAATCAATTCGCCGGAACAGCTGTCCTTGTTGCTTCCCAGTCCAAGGTCGCAGTAGGGCTGCTCATTCAACCGCAAAGGGTTGTAGGCATAGTAGAAGCGGAAGGGCGCATTGATGACCGGCATGATGACCGACAGCTCCGCGCCGGTGGACATGCGCGGAACGAAGTTTGTGCCGGAGATGGGGTGGATGTTGCGCAGGAAGCCGACCTGCGAGCCCGGTATCCCGCCCTGGCAGGCGCCGTTATTCCATACCGGGCAGCCATAGAGCGGCGCAGTCAGCGAGGCGAAGCCTTCGGGGCTCTGCATCAACTGTCCCTTGTTGAGAGCCGTGTCGATGCCGAAGTCGTCGAAGAACGAGAAGGTCACCGGGCCGGCGATGGGAATGCGGTATTCGGCATTGGCGGTGAAACTTGAGTCGCCGCCGATGGAGGATATGCCGTAGATAGGCAGCGGAATCTGGATGCACTGGCTCAACTGCGGCTGGGTTGGGTCGCGCGGCACGCAAGAGCCATCCGGATTGGTCAACTGCACGTTGACGCGCGTGGGAACGTAGCCGTAAGGCGTGGCGCTGCGAATGTCGAAGCCGCGCAGTTCGCCCTCGCCGCCGGAGTAGAAGCGGTTCTGGGGCGGGGCCACGGAGCTGCCAATGCCTTGAATGTAGCTCAGTTGCGCCCTGATGCCCAGCACATTGCGCCCGTTGGCTGAGGGCATCAGGTAGTGCATCGACCGGAACTGCTTGTAAGCCACACTGGGGGCGAAATAACGCACATTGCCCCAGATGCCGGAGCTCTGAAACACCGCTGTGTATTCCTTGCCGGTGCGCGGGCGCATGGGGTTGTTGATCGTGTTGTAGGTGTAGCTGAACGAGACCAGGCTGTTGACTATGCCGTCCAGCGCATTGGCCCCCTGAACGCCCGAGCGGAAGCTGATGGTCTGGAAATAGGTCTGCGAGGCAGTGCTGAACGCCGTAATCGTGGCCTTGCTGAGTGAATAAGTAAGACCCACGCGCTGGAAGGCGTGCCGCTTGAGCGGATAGCTGAGCGAGAAGCTCAATCCGGTTGCGGCCTGGTTGTAGTTTTGCGTCAGGGATTGCTGCGCCTGGGTCAGGTTCACTGACTGGCCGGTTTGGGCCTGGTAGTTCTTGGCCGTGTTGTAGTCCTGCTTGTTGTTGAAAATCTGGAAGCCCACATTCAGCGGGCGGTTGCGAATATAAGGTTGCGAGAAGCCGAAGACAAACTGGCGGCTGATACTGCCCAGGTTGCCCTGCAGGCTGAGCGTTTCACCCAGGCCGAGGAAGTTGTTGGTCTGGTAGTTGACGCCCAGAAACGCGCCGGACTGGCCGCTCACGCCGCCATTCAGCCCGATCGCGTTCTTGCCCTTCTCTTTCACTTTCAGCAACAGGTCCACCGTGCCCGCCTCGGCGTCCTGGTGCGCCTCCGAATCCTGATCCACCTTGAGGGGGTCAAAGTACTCCAGCTGGTTCAACCGCAGCAGGCTGTACTCCCATAGTTGCGAATTGTAGACTTGCCCTTCCTCCAGCATCAGTTCGCGGCGAATTACCTTGTCGCGGGTGGTGGTGTTGCCCTGAAATTCGATCCGCGAGACGTAAAATGGCTTGCCCTCGTCGATATCGATATTCATCGATACGGTTTTCTTCTCTTCGTCGTAGACCGGCTTGGGGATGGCCCCGAAGTTGATGTATCCCATCTGCCCGTAGGCCTTCTTGAGGTTCTCCAGGCCCTTGCCGATCAGCGTGGCGTTGAACCATTCGCCATCCTTCACCGCAAACGTGGCGCGCAACGCCTTCACATTACTGACGGCCTTGTTGCCTGTGAAGGTGATCGTGCCCAGCCGGTAGCGCTCGCCCTCTTCAATGGGGATGAGGATGTCGATGCGCTTGCCCTTGTTGGGCCGGAAGGTGAACCAGTTCAGCCCGCCCTCGTCGCGAATCTGCGTCCGGGGCTGTTCGACAGCGGCGTTGTAGTAACCCTTGTCCCGGTAGGCAAAGCGCACCCGCTCGGTGTCATCCTCCAGCTTGGTGGCGTCGAAGGTCTGTGAAAACAGATTCTCGAAGAAGATCGAATACGGAATGCCGATGGGCCTCAGGTCCTTCATTGAGCGGCGCAGAACCAGCGAACTGATGTGCGGGTTGCCGGTGAATTTAATCTGGCCCACCTTCACCGTGGGGCCTTCCTTAACGTTAAAGTTCACCTGCACCGAGGCCGGCGGAATCGTCTTTACCTCGGTCTTGATGGTGGCGAACTGGTGCCCGTGCTCGGAGAGCAGATCCTTGAGCACCTGCTCGACCCGCTTGATCTTGGCCGGATCGTACTGGCTCTCAACCGAGAACCCGACCTTTTCCTTCTTCAGACGGTCCAGCACATCAGACTGGGTGATCGAGTTGAGGCCTTTGTAGTTGATCTCGCGGATCGTGGGCTTCTCCCGGACAAAGACATTCAGGATAATACCCTTCTCCGTGTCTTCGCGCTCGATGCGCAGATCGTCGAAGTAAGCCGTGTTCCACAGCGAGTTGAAATCGCGCTCAATGGAGATGGGGTCGTAGGTGTCGCCAGGGTGGGTAAAGAGGCGTGCCAGGATCGTCTCTTTGGGGATGCGCCGGTTGCCGATCACCCGGATCGAATCAATGGTTTGCGATTGCTGGGCCAGGACTGAGCCGGCGCTGAGCGCCACAAGGACTACGAGCGCCATCCGCGCCAGAAGGGAGATGCGGGTGCGCATTGTCTTCACCGGGCTGAAGCCAAGCGGCGAGCAAAAGTACTGGTGCGGTCCATCGTTCGGCTTCACGGGAAGAATATCGCCACCCTCACTGCTGAAATATCTGATGCTGCATCAAGGAAAGAATGATTTTACCACCCCAGCGACTAAGACCTGTCGCTGGGGACCCCGGAACAACCGGACCGCGGCCACCCCGCCCAAACCACCGGGCCGCGCCTCGGCCCGGAAACCGTGCTTTCCCGTAAATCCCTGCCGCGCTTGCCGCCTTCGGACGAGGGCCGGACTCGAATAGGAACCCATCCACAGTCTATCGGACTCCAGCGGGTTGGGAGGCTTTTTCCTCCCGTCAGCCAGCGCAACATGATTTTTAGACGCAGGGCGAGCAAACAGGACATCCAACCATACGGAGGCATTTCCCGATGAAGAACTCTGCCAAGACGGTTTATGAGTTTTCCGCCACACTACTGGACGGCAGCACGATCGGCCTGGACCAGTTTCATGGCCAGGTTCTGCTGATCGTCAACACCGCCAGCAAGTGCGGCTTTACCCCCCAGTACGCAGCTCTGGAGCAGCTTTACCGCAGCTACAAAGAACGCGGATTCGCCGTGCTGGGCTTCCCCTGCAACCAGTTCGGAGCGCAGGAATCCGGCTCGGAGGCCGAAATCGGCGCATTTTGCGAGAAGAATTTCGGCGTTAGCTTTCCTCTCTTCGCCAAAATCGAGGTCAACGGACCCCAGGCCCATCCCCTGTACCGCTTCCTGAAAAATGCCAAACGCGGCATCCTCGGCTCAGGCAATATAAAGTGGAATTTCACCAAATTTCTCGTTGGCCGCCAGGGCAACGTCGTTGGCCGCTATGCGCCGGCAACCAAACCCGAAGCCCTCTCTGCCAATATCGAAAGCCTGCTCGACTGCCCGGATAGCCTTTCGCGCACTCCATCTTCCCCGGCATAAACCCGCTTTCCCCTATTCGTTCGCAATTTGTCCTCTTTTTTTCCCAAGTCTTTGGCCCTTGCGGTATCCTTTTCCTAACCAGGCAGGCAAGCGGGCCCGGTTCCGAAAATCAACCGCCCCGCCCGATTCAGCCGGAGAATGGAGGACGTGGTGCGCCAAAATCTTCCCATGATCCTCATCCGGGTGATTGTTGGCCTGGTCTTCCTGCTCGAAGGCATCCTCAAGTTTGTCCGGCCCTTGGATCTGGGCGCCGGGCGCTTTGCCGCCATCGGCCTTCCCTTCCCCCAGGTTTTGGCCCCACTGGTAGGTGGCGTCGAGATCGGCGGCGGCGCTGCCATCCTGCTGAACTTCTATGCAGGCGATGCCGCGCTCGCGCTTCTCGTGGTCATCCTCACTGCCTTCATCTCCACTAAGATTCCCGTCCTGCTGGGCAGGCCCCTGGGGCCATTCGCGCTTCCCCGGCTCTCGAGTTACGGCTGGCTGAGCTTCTTCCACGAGGCGCGCACGGACCTGTGCATGGTCTTCGGCCTGGTGGCCGTCATCATCGACTCCGGCATCCGCATCGGCCGCAGGAGACACTGGTACCAGAGCGGAAGCTAGACTCTGCCTTTATCGAAGAGGCTGGATAGAACAGAATGTCTTCCCCCGCCAATTCTTCCATCGGTGAGATATTCCGGCTTTTCCTGCGCCTGGGCCTGACCGCTTTTGGAGGCCCGGCCGCGCACATCGTCGTGATGGAGCGCGAGGCCGTCGAGCGGCGGGAATGGATGAGCCGCGCCCAGTTCCTTGATCTTGTAGGCGCATGCAACCTGCTGCCCGGCCCTGGTTCCACCCAGGTGGCCATGGCTCTCGGCTACAGCCGCAGCGGCTGGCTGGGTCTTCTGATCGCCGGAGCGTGCTTCATTCTGCCCGCCTCGCTGGCAACTTTGGCCCTGGCCTGGGCCTACGTGCGCTATGGCAGCCTTTCCCAGGCGCAGGGATTGCTCTACGGAGCCAAGCCGGTGATGGTCGCCATCATCGTTCAAGCCGTCTGGAAGTTGGGACGCACGGCATTTCGCCGCTGGCCGCTGGCCTTGGCGGGTCTCGCCTGTTTTGCCGCCGCGTTGCTGGGCGCGCCTCCGATAGCCGTGCTCCTCGCCGCCGGCGGTCTCGCGCTGCTGACGGCATGGCCCCGTTCCCAGCGCGGCGCGGCGATGGGCCTAGCCACTTTGCCCGCGACGGCGGGTGCAGTTGGAGCAACCGGATTGGCGCCGCTCTTCCTAATCTTTCTCAAGCTGGGGGTGGTCGTCTTCGGCTCCGGCTATGTACTCGTGGCTTTTCTGAAAGCCGATCTGGTGGACCGCCTCCACTGGATCACCACGCCGCAGTTGCTCGACGCCATCACCGCCGGCCAGGTGACACCGGGGCCGGTCTTCGCCACCGCCACCTTTCTGGGCTACCTGCTGCGCGGGTGGAGTGGAGCCGCGGTAGCCACGGTCGCCATCTTTCTGCCCTCTTTTTTCATGTCCGGCCTGGTGGGTGCGCTGGCTGGCCGCATTCGCCAATCAAAACTGGCCTCGGCCTTCCTGGATGGAGTGAATGCCGCCGCCGTGGCCCTGATGGCTGCGGTGGCCCTCATGCTGGGCCGCGCCACTCTGCTGGACGGTTGGACCTGGGCGCTGGCACTGGCGAGCGTCGCGCTGCTGCTGCGCTTCCGGGTCAACGCCACCTGGCTGATTCTCGGCGGAGCCGCAATCGGCCTCCTGCTGCGCGGGATTGCCTGAAGCGCATGGAATTTTCAATCAAAGCGGTAAGCGCTGATCGCCGCGCCCATCGGTTCATCAGAAAAAATACGCTTTCCCGGCCCATCGCCGCCCGCTCCTGCCACCGCCATCAGCGGAATCAGGTGCTCCTCGCCAGGATGAGCGTAGGTTGCAAAGGGCGCCTCGCGCCAGCCAGCCAGAAGTTGGTCACGCTCAGCGGCGGGAGATTCAACCGCACCAGTCAGCCAGGCGTCGAAGGCGCGGGCGCGCTCCACTGTCTCCGGGCGAAGGTAGGCGCGCAGGTTGTGAAAGCTCATGCCGCTACCCATGATCAGCACACCCTCCTCGCGCAGCGGAGTGAGCGCCCGCCCAGCGGCCAGATGCAGCGCAGGATCGAGAGATGCGGCCAGAGAGAGCGAGACCACGGGAATTCGCGCCTCGGGAAAGGCTACCTTCAACGGCACAAAGATGCCGTGGTCGAAGCCCCGGTCTGCGTTCACCGCCGAGGGCAATCCTGCCTTACCCAGTAGCTCCACCACCCGTTTGGCCAGCTCCGGCGAGCCGGGCGCGGGCCAGGTGAGCTGGTAGGTGTGCTCAGGGAAACCGGAGTAGTCGAAGATCAGCTTTGGCGCTACGGCAGCACTGGCGGTGAAGGCCGGCTCTTCCCAATGGCCGCTGATGACCAAAAGTGCTTTTGGCGGCTCAGGCAGAGTCGCCGCCAACCTCTCCAGAAAGCTCCGAGTCCGGTCCCATGTGTCCGCCGGACCCCAGCTCCAATCCATGAAGAAGCATGGGCCCCCGCCGTGGGGAAGAAAGATGGTTGGCTGGCGTTCGATGGTCATGAGGCATCCTCGATTGAATCCCGGCCGGATACATCGAACCGGAAGATAGTTGTTCAAACAACTAATCATTGGATGCCAGGGAGGTTGCCTGCGATTCATGAATACCAAGGGCTGCGTCCGTCGAATAACCAACGCAGCCCCGCCGCGCGGTTACTCAAGCGGTGCGGCCATAAAGTAGACGTAAATCAGCAGGGCCGCGCCGATAAATGCGGGGATCAGACCGGCCATGTAGGGAGCGGTGGGATCCGTAGCGGTTTGTATCTTCAAGAAGATCATGATCGCCACTCCGACGGCGATGCAGACCAGGCCGCCAATCTTCATCCCCTCGCGCCCCTTCTGCCGTTCTATGCGGCTCTGCGCCTTGAGCAATTCAAGGGCTGCCTTGGCGCCTTCACCGGAGGCTTCGGCCACGCGCCGGATCGTTTCGGCCTTGTAAAACGCCTCGCGCTCCTTGTGTTGCTTGTCGATCCAGGTTACGGTGGGAATAAAGATCGCAAATAGACAGATCGCGCCGATGGAGAGAAAGATCCACAAACCTGCGCTATGAAGGGTTTCAAGATCGGTGAAGAGCATGAACGCTAACGATGTCATAATTACCTCCTGTTTCCGTTGTTGATTTTTCCTCTTGCAACCAGTGGGACAGAGAGCCGAGGATTGTGGTTGCATTTTCTCGGAGATTCTTTGGGGAAAGAAAATGCAACCCATCAGCCGGAAGCTCTGTCCCACAGCCAGGAGAGGATTGATTTGGCCGCACTCCGCAAAGACTCGATGGAAGACCTGGCTGCGGTCGAGCGCGTGCTGGCCGGGGACGTGCGCGCCTTCGAGGGGATTGTCCGCCGCTGGCAGGCGCCACTCGTCAACATGGCCTGGCGCTACTCACGCGACCGGAGCCGTGCCGAAGAAATGGCTCAGGAGGCCTTCATCCGCGCCTGGCGCGGCCTGAGTCAATGGCGGCGCGAGGGCAGCTTCTCCACCTGGCTCTTCGCGCTGGCCGCCAACGTCTATCGCTCCGAGCTGAAGCGCTTTCCCACCGAGACGCTGCCTTTGGAAGCCGCCCCTGAACCCTCCGGCCCCGCCTTGCAACACAGCGAGCTGGCGGTTAAATTGAGCGGCGAGGCCGTCAGGCGCGCGGTGCTGGCTCTGCCGATGCGCTATCGCGAGCCGGTCGTATTGTTCTATTTTCATGAGATGGACGTGGCAGCCGCCGCCGCGACGATGGGGCTGCCCGAAGGAACCCTGAAGGCCCGTCTGTCAAGAGCGCGGGCTCTGTTGCGAGAACGCTTCCCGCAACTGGAGAAGGACTCCCACCCTGGCCGCAATAACAAAAACGCGTCGCGGGTGGGGCGCCCGGATATTTGTAACAATGAGATCACTCAAGAGACAGGAAAGGAGGCTGCACGATGAATCAAGTCAAAATCGATCACAGCGCGATGCTCAACGCAAAGATTGAAGCTGTCCTGGCCGGCGAAGAAGAGCTGGTTCCCTCTTCGGGCTTCCTGGCCTCGGTCATGGAGCGCGTGCAGGAAGAGGCCGTTGCCCCGCCGCCCATTCCGTTTCCGTGGAACCGGGCTATCCCCGGCATTTTGGCGGCCGCTGGAGTCTTCGCCTGGGGCGCGGTCAAACTCTTTCGTCAGGGCCTGCCCGCGCTGAGCTCGACTATGCTCCCCCTGCCGCATCTGCCCGCAGCTCTTATTGTTCACGTCGAGTCGGCAGGTTGGGTCACTCTGGCGCTCGGCGTCACGCTGCTCTCCTGGCTCCTCTCGCGCCGCCTCGCCGGGCGTGGCGGGCTGCTGTAATCCACGCATCAGCCGCGCTATACTCGGAGCATCTCCTCCGAGGCGTTGTACCTTCCTGTTTCGCAGATCTTCGCCGTACGGGGATGTTCTCTTGAGCCGCCTCGCGGAGGGTAGACCCTGAGTGTGAGATTCACGCGGAGAAACAGACTTTGACGATGCCGCATAAGCGCTGGCTCTACGCCCTCTGGCTGCTCTTCATCGGCTGCTTTGCCCTGCTGCACGCCTTTCATCTCAGCGCTGACTTTCCCAACCACACGCCGTGGACCGGCGACTGGGCCAAGTACACCGATGAGGGCTGGTACGGCAACGCCGCCATCCGCGCCCACCTCCTCGGCCAATGGTATCTGCCGGGAGACTTGAATAACGCGCCGACATTGCCGGTGTTGCCATTCGTTGAATGGGTGCTCTTCTTCTTTACCGGAGTTTCGATTCAAGCGGCGCGCGGACTGGCCGTCGCCTTCTTTTTTTGCAATCTGCTGTTGAGTTACCTTCTGCTTCGCGCGAGAGGGCCGCGCTGGACGGCGCTGCTGGCTGTGACTTTGATCGTTACCAGCCCTTTTCTCTACTGCTTTAGCCGGCTGGCTATTCTGGAGCCGCTGATGATGACCTTCACGCTGACGGCGCTGAATCTCGCTGTTCGTCTGCCCCGGATGCGCCACCCGCAGCCCGCATCGGCCGCCATAGGCCTGCTCTGCACGCTGATGGTGCTCACCAAGACCACCGCGGTATTTCTGTTGCCGGCGTTGATCTGGGCGATAGCCGTGCCATTCCGGCACAACATCCGGTTAGCCTTGCGCTGCCTATTATCTGCCGCCGTCGCCTTTACCGTCGCCTTCGGCCTATGGATGGCGCTGGTCATTCACTCTGGCTTCTACGCCGACTACAAATATCTCTTCTCGTCGAATCAAACCATCAAGCCCAGGGAGTTTTATTGGCCGTTCGTCAGCTTCTGGTGGTCCTTCCACGGCGGATTATGGGTGGACCAAATACTGATTCCGCTGGCCGGGCTGATCGTGTTGGGCGCGGCCTTGGCCTGGTGGAACACGAGGACCCGCAAGCTGCTGCTCGACCCGGTCTTCGGCGCCTCCCTCCTGGCTGTCGCCGGCATCATTCTCTTCATGGCCTGCCAGAACCATCCCCAGCCCCGCTATTTCGTCGTGGCGGCCTTCTTTTGCTTCTTCGTGGTGGCGCAGGGGGCTGGGGCTCTGCTGGATACGCCCAACGATATTCGGCCACACCTTTCCCCGCAACGCATCTTCGGCTGGGCCGTGGTAGCGCTCGCCATTCTGGCCGCGGCCTTCAACGGCCTCCAGACCTCGTACTACGCCGCACATCCGGAGTACACCTTTGTCGATGCGGCCCGGCGGCTCACCCAATACGTCGATGCCCACCCCAACGGCAATCGGCTCCTGGTCTCCTCCAGCGGCGACGAGATCACGCTCATCACCCGCCTGCCTGCCCTGTGCGACGATTTCGGCACGCAGGACCTGCCCTCCAAGCTGGCCCGCTACCAGCCCGGATGGTTCGCCTCCTGGAACGACCTCGACCCGGGCACCCTCGAGGACATCCACACGCATTTCTCGCTCGAACAGGTGGCCAGCTACCGCGCCTACGACGACACGGATCGCAACATCCTGGTGCTCTTCAAGCTGCACCCGCTGCCCGGCGGCCAGGTGCGCAGCCCAAGCCGGCAGAACCTGCAAATCCCGCTCCCCGACGACAAGATCGGCATCAATGTCGAGTAGCAGGACAGTACCCCCGGCGCTGCCGATTCGGACAGTATTCCCGCACCCGGAAGCCTTATCGGCAACGCTGTGACTGCAATCACTCGACACTGTTACTTACGGGTGATAGCCTTTATATGACCATTTCCCGGAGATTTACGTAGCTATTTTCCGGTTCCGTTCGTGATCAACCATCAAAATACCGTTTGGAGGAATTGTGACTGCACAGTATGGGGTGTGTTTCTTTCTGGCCATCAGCGCGCTTTCGCTCGTTGTGGCCTTTTTCTTTGCGCACGCTAAGGCTCTTCTGAAGCGTCAGTACAAGTTCGTCGTGGCCCTCATGGCACTGCTGCTGCTTCCCACATTCGCCGGCGCGCAGGAAGCCGCGGGCGGCGAAGCCAGTCTGGTGCTGCCGGATCTGTCAAGCGTGAGTTTTCTCGGCCTGGACGGAAGATCACTTCTGATGATCGGATTGCTCTTCTGCGCCGGCGGCCTGCTCTTCGGCCTGGTGATCTTCAGGCAATTGAAGAACCTGCCGGTTCATATATCCATGCGAGAGATCTCCGAACTGATCTATGAGACCTGCAAAACCTATCTGATCACGCAGGGTAAGTTCATCATCCGGCTCTGGGTCTTCATCGCGGTCATTATCTCGATGTACTTCGGCTGGCTGGCGCCGGTGGGAAATGTTTGGGTTACGCTGCCCATCATCCTGGGCTTCAGCCTGGTCGGTGTTGCGGGCAGCTACGGCGTGGCCTGGTTCGGCATTCGCGTCAACACCTTCGCCAACTCGCGGACGGCGCACGCTGGATTGCGCGGCAAACCGTATCCATGTTTTGCGATTCCGCTCAAGGCCGGCATGAGCATCGGCATGATGCTGATCTCCGTCGAGCTGCTGATCATGCTCGCTATCCTTTTGTTCGTCCCAGCTAATTACGCCGGCCCCTGCTTCATCGGCTTCGCTATCGGCGAATCCCTCGGCGCCGCGGCCCTGCGTATCGCTGGCGGCATCTTCACCAAGATCGCCGACATCGGCTCCGATCTGATGAAGATCGTCTTCAAGATCAAGGAAGACGATGCCCGCAACCCCGGCGTCATCGCCGACTGCACGGGCGACAACGCGGGCGACTCCGTCGGCCCCAGCGCCGATGGCTTTGAAACCTACGGCGTCACCGGCGTGGCCCTGATCACCTTCATCCTTTTGGCCGTTCATGATCCCAGGACTCAGGTGCAACTGCTGGTATGGATCTTCGTCATGCGCGTGGCCATGCTGGTCTCCAGTTCCGGCGCATACTTCCTCAATGGCGCAATCGCCAAGGCGAAATATGAGAACTCCGACGAGATGGACTTCGAAGCGCCTTTGACCTCGCTTGTTTGGATCACTTCCATCGTTTCCATCATCCTTACCTTCGTCGTCTCGTTCTACATGATCCCCACTCTCGGCGACGGAACGCTCTGGTGGAAGCTGGCTTCCATCATCTCCTGCGGAACCCTGGCGGGCGCGGTTATCCCCGAACTGGTCAAGGTCTTTACCTCCACCAACTCGGCCCACGTGCAGGAAGTCGTCACCTCCGCCAAGGAAGGCGGGGCTTCCCTGGGCATCTTGTCGGGACTCGTGGCTGGCAATTTCTCCGCCTACTGGCTGGGATTGAGCATGGTCGCGCTCATGAGTCTGGGCTATTTCTTCAGCACGGGACCATCCATGGATGCCCTGATGCTCGCTCCCGCCGTCTTCGCCTTTGGCCTTGTCGCCTTCGGCTTCCTGGGCATGGGACCGGTCACCATCGCCGTGGATTCCTACGGCCCGGTCACCGACAATGCGCAATCCGTCTACGAACTGTCGCTGATTGAAACTCTTCCCGGCATTGAAGCCGAGTTGAAGAAGGACTTCGGCATCGTCGCCAAGTTCGAACGCGCCAAGCACCTGCTGGAAGCCAATGACGGGGCCGGCAATACCTTCAAGGCTTCGGCCAAGCCGGTGCTGATCGGCACCGCCGTCGTCGGCGCAACTACCATGATCTTCTCCATCATCATGGCCCTCACCCATGGACTGACCGTGGGCAAAGAGAACCTCTCTCTGCTGCACGCGCCCTTCATGCTTGGGTTGATCACCGGCGGGGCAATGATCTATTGGTTCACCGGTGCTTCCATGCAGGCGGTCACCACCGGCGCTTACCGCGCGGTCGAGTTCATCAAGGCGAACATCCATCTGGAAGGCGCGGAGAAGGCCTCGGTCACGGACAGCAAGAAGGTGGTGGAAATCTGCACCCTGTACGCGCAGAAGGGTATGTTCAACATCTTCCTCGCCGTCTTCTTCGCCACACTTGCCTTCGCCTTCGCCGAGCCGTTCTTCTTTATCGGCTATCTGATCTCCATTGCGGTCTTCGGCCTCTATCAGGCCATCTTCATGGCCAATGCAGGCGGCGCATGGGACAACGCGAAGAAAGTCGTCGAAGTTGACCTGAAACAGAAGGGGACGCCTTTGCACGACGCCTGCGTGATCGGAGACACCGTCGGCGATCCCTTCAAAGACACTTCATCGGTGGCATTGAACCCGGTGATCAAGTTCACCACCCTGTTCGGATTGCTGGCTGTCGAACTGGCCGTGACGCTCAGCGCGAAGAACCCTCTGCTTGCAACCTCGCTGGCAGTCGCATTCTTCCTCGTGTCGGTTTTCTTCGTGCACAAATCCTTCTATGGCATGAGGATTGAAACCAAGGAAGGCAACTGATTCCAATCTGTAAATAGAAGAGAACGCCGCCTGAATATGGGCGGCGTTTTCTTAGCGCATTTTTGGCGTCCGCTCATCGGACGGCTCGGCACAGATTCCGGGGGTTAAATGGCCTGAGACTTAACCCCCACCATGAAACCATCCGGTAAAATATGCAGCCGTGCTTCAGAGCTTCCTCATGAAAATATCGTGGATAAAGAGCGGTGTAGTGTAGCAGTCGAGGCAGACTCCGCCGCCTTGCCAAGTTCAGCTTTGCTGTTGTAATGTTGAAACCGGAAGATGAACGCCCTAGATTCCCCATGGAGGACATCATCGTGCCAACCTTGATTCGTTCGATATTGAAAAGTGCATCTTCTTCTGAAAGACTCCGCGGGCAGAGATCGTTTTATCTTCAAGTCCTTATTTTCAGTATGTTTTGTTTTACTCTGGTCTGCATCCTGCTTCAAAGAAACGCGATGTCTCGCGTTCAAGCCGCATCCGAGCCGGGGATCACGGTGGACTATCCGTTTGATGGGTCAATCTTTCCCCCGGAGATCATGCCGCCAACCTTTTTGTGGCGGCAGAGCGACGCCACGGCCAGGACGTGGCTGGTTGATGTAACGTTTGCGGATGGCTCGAAGCCTATCCACACTACATCTCAAGGCGAAGGCATGCGGATTGGGGAGATCGATCCGTTCAGTGCTACTAACAACAATAAATTGCCGTTTCTTACGCCGGAGCAAGCCGCGGCGCACACCTGGAAGCCCGATGAACAGACCTGGGAGACGATTAAACAGCACTCCGTGAAGAGTCCTGCCAGGGTGGTTTTCACGGGTCTGAATCAAGAAGGTCATCCCGTCGGTCAGGGCCAGGTAACGCTATCGACTTCCAAAGACCCGGTAGGCGCGCCAATCTTCTACCGCGACGTGCCCATGAGCCCATTCGCCGGCGCCAAGCACATAGTTCAACCGCTGTCGCCGTCGATGTTCTATCTGATTAACTGGCGCCTCCGCGACATTAGCAAGTCGGAGAGCCGCATTGTGATGCACGATCTGCCGACGTGCGCCAATTGCCACTCCTTCTCCCGTGATGGAAAGACGATGGGAATCGATGTGGACGGTCCAAGTAACGATAAGGGCATCTATGCGGTTCTTCCGGTACAGAAACAGATGGCCATTCGAAACGAGGATACGATTTCATGGAACGCAGATTTGAGCCCCGTGAAGTCTCGTACGGGATTTATGTCCCAGGTTTCGCCGGATGGTCATTACGTGTTGACTACGGTTTCAGACTCGGAACATCCGAATGACTATAACTACTTCGTCGCCAACTACATGGATTATCGCTTCTTGCAGACGTTTTACCCGACGCGGGGTATTCTGGCCTGGTACGACCGGGCTACAGGGCGCAGGCTGCCGCTGCCGGGAGCGGATGATCCGAAATACGTGCAGACAGACGGAGTGTGGAGTCCGGATGGGAAGTTTATTGTGTTTGCCCGCGCTGAAGCCAAGGATCCTCACCCTCCGGATTTGCCCGCGCCGCTTGCAGCCAATGACCCCAACGAAGTGCAAATCCAGTACAGCCTGTACCGGATTCCGTTCAATGATGGAAAAGGCGGAATAGCGGAACCGATTGCCGGGGCCTCCGATAACGGGATGAGCAACAACTTTCCCAAGATCTCTCCGGATGGCCGCTGGATCGTCTTCGTGAAGTGCCGCAACGGCCAGTTGTTGCGGCCAGACAGCGAGCTTTATATTATCCCGGTGACGGGCGGTGTTGCGCGCCGCATGCACTGCAACACTTCGCTCATGAACTCTTGGCACAGCTTCTCTCCCAACGGGCGTTGGCTGGTCTTCTCGTCCAAGAGCCGTTCCCCTTACACCCAGATGTTTCTCACTCACATCGACGAGAAGGGGAACGACAGTCCGCCGATATATATCGACAACTCGACTGCCGCAAACCGCGCGGTAAACCTGCCTGAGTTTGTGAATACCAGCCAGGAAAATATTCAGCACATTGATACGCCCGCCGTAGAGCTCTATCGTTTAATGGACGAAGCGACGGAATTGGAGAAAAAGGAAAACTTGGACGCGGCCATCCTCAAGTGGAGGAAGGCTATTTCTCTGGAATCGACCGACCCCCGAGCGAACAATGGCCTTGGCAGAGCTTTGGTTCAGAAAGCCAACTGGCAGGAGTCTATTCCATATTTACAAACGGCCGTTAAAGTACGTCCGAGATACACTGACGCTCACTATAACCTTGGGGCTGCCTATATCGGTGTGCACAGATTGCAAGAGGCCATTGACGAATGGCTTACCGTGGTTGATCTAAAGCCAGAATTTTATAAGGCACAAAGGAGTCTCGGGTACGCCTACTTCGTGCAAGGGAACGATAAGGCTGCGTTGTACCATTTGCGCCTGGCGCTGGATGGCGAACCGGATTCCGTTTACGCCCTATCCTTGGCCGCGAGCCTGTTGGCCACCAGCGAAGATGCCTTGTTGCGAAACGGCGCAGAGGCAGTCCGGCTGGCAGAGCGAGCGAGCCAACTGACTGATAGGAAGGACTTAGGCGTCCTTGATACGTTGTCGGCAGCTTACGCTGAGAATGCTCGTTTTGATGAAGCTGCTGTAACGGAAAATGAGGCTTTGAGCAAGGCCTCGCCAGAAACGGATCCGGCCATCATCAGCAGACTGAATGCTCACTTGCAGAAGTTTTTGTCAGGGAAGCCGCTCCGCGAATCTACAGATGGCGGAACCCTCTGATCTGGCCTGTCCGGGGAAGCTGGAAGTCCAGGAATCTTAATCCTTAGAGTAGTATGCCGATTAATGCGTGAGTTTTCGCCGCTGGCGGCCCCGGCTGCCGAAACTTTCGGGGCCAGCCACGCTTCCATAGCCTGCCAGTGCGCCTGCTTCTTATAGTCCAGCATAGAAAACCAGGCAGTGTAATAGTTTTGGCATTTGTATTGTAATGCAACTGAAAGGTTTGTTATGATAGGGCACGCTTTCGAATACCGCAAATAGGTATCAATCTCTATGAAAGGCGAGCACGCCCTACTCGCGCGCCCGAGAATCGATATCATGCTTAATCGTGTTTGGATAAGTGGCGCACTGTTCATAGCGGCGCTGATGTTCTCGTATGCCGGCGCGGCGCAGAAGTTTCAGCAACCCACCAAAGAAGAGCTGCAGATGACCTCGGACCCCAAGGCGCCCGGCGCTCCGGCGGTCTTTCTCTATCGTCAGGTGGAGGCCGACAACAACAGCCATTACATCGGTGAATACGCGCGCATCAAGGTGCTCACCGAAAAGGGCAAGGAGTATGCCACCGTCGAAGTTCCCTATGCTCCAGGCTATTCCGATCCGCCGATCATCGAGGGCCGCACCATCCATGCCGACGGCACAGTGATTCCACTGGTCGGCAAGGCCAGCGATCTGCTGGTTGCCAAGACCAACAATTTCCACATGAAAGTCTCCGTCTTCAATCTGCCCAGCGTGGAAGTCGGCAGCATCCTGGAGTACAAGTGGAGCGTTCCCATGACCGGCGGAAATATCACCAGCGCAGGTACGTATGGGGAAGATAGCTACTATGCATCTGAAATGGCCGGAACGACTCCCGAATGGGTTGTGCAGCAGCCAATCTTCATCCACAAGGAACATTTCTATTGGAATCCTTATTCTGTTCATGAACTTGGTCCGAACGGCGGTGGCTGGACTCACACGACTGCTGATGGAGAGCAAGCCACTCATTTGCTTTCCCTCCAACACTTGCCCGCGGGAGCCATGACGACGCGGAGTCCCAAGGGCGACTTCACGCTGGACATCCAGGATGTGCCCGCCTTTGTGCGCGAGGCCGATGCTCCGCCGGAAAACGCCATGCGTTACAGTGTGAACTTTTATTGGACGCCGTACTCTTCCGCCGATCTCTTTTGGCAGAATGAAATCGAACGCTGGTCTAAGAAGGTGAACGATTTCGCCGGCCAGAGTTCGGCAATCAGGGACGCGGCCAACCAGATCACCGCTGGCGCAACGACGCCTGATGCCAGGGCGCGCAAGCTCTACGACGCCGTGCAGGCGCTGGACAACACCAACTTTACACGCGCCAAAACGGATGAAGAGCGCAAGGCGCTACATCTCAAGAGAGAGGTGAGCAAAGCGCAGGATGTGTGGACCGAGAAGAGCGGTTCGGGCAACGACATTGCCGCACTCTACCTGGCGTTGGCGCGCGCTGCGGGGCTGAATGCTGACGGGTTAGAGGTGGCGGATCGCGACACGCGCATCTTCGACCCGGGCTTTCTCTCTCTACAACAGCTCGACTCGCTGCTGGTCGTGCTGCACATCGACGGCAAAGACATTTATCTCGATCCCGGCGAGAAGTTCTGCCCCTTCGGCCAGTTGCAGTGGACGCATATCATGACGGGCGGCATTCAGCAGAACCTCAAGGCGCCGGTCTACACGCCGCCCAACGCCACCAAGGACGCGATCACAGCGCACGCCGCCGACCTGACCCTCGATGCGCAGGGCGGAATCACCGGAACCGTCAAAATTCTGATGAATGGCCCAGCCGCGCTCTATTATCGTCAGCTCAACCTTACCTCCGACCCGGAAGAGGTCAAAAAGCAGCTCAACGAATCCCTGAGCAATCTGCTGCCGCAGGGAATTACCGGAGAGGTGGACAAGATTCAGGGGCTGGAGACTGCGGAAGGATTTCTTTCCGTCTCCGCCAAGGTCTCCGGTTTGTTGGGCAGCTCTACCGGCAAGCGCCTGCTGCTGCCCGGCTTTTTCTTTTCCGCCGGCGCGCACCAGCAGTTTGTCAGCGAAGAGAAGCGCGCCATCGCGGTCGATCTTCACTACGCCGAGCAGGTGATCGACGACGCTGTCTACCACCTGCCGGCCGGATTCACCGTGGAGAGCGCCCCCACGCCGGCGCAATTGCCCTGGGAAGGGCACGCCGTCCTGGTGATCAAAGCAGCTCCGGGCAACGGCGTCATCGACATTCGCCACACCTTCCAGCGCGCCTTTGTCCTGCTCGACGCCAAGGAGTACCCCGCCCTGCGCGAGTATTACCAGAAGATCGCCGCCAACGACCAGCAGCAGTTGGTGCTGATCAAAGCTCCGGGCGCGGCCGGAAATTGAGGGAGGGGCCGACCGGCGACACCAGGAGCTATGGCCTGGCAGCTCTGAACTGCCCCAGGCTCCGCCGCTGCCGGCCCTCCTCATCGAAGTTCTCCGAAGCCAGCCAGGCTGCAAACGCTCGCTTGCGGGCGGGCCACTCGCTGTCGAGCATGGAGAACCAGGCCGTATCCCGGTTGCGGCCTTTGACGACCATGTGCTGGCGGAAGATACCCTCGAAGGTAAACCCCAGACGCTCTGCCGCGCGGCGCGAAGGCAAGTTCTCCGCATTGCACTTCCACTCGTAGCGGCGGTAGCCCAACTGGTCGAAGACGTGGCTGGCCATCAGGAACATGGCCTCCGTAGCGGCGGCGGTGCGCTGCAGAGTGGGCGCAAAGAGGACATAACCAACTTCAATGACTCCATGGGCCGGCTCCATCCTCATATAGCTGGCCCAACCCTCGGCCAAACCGGTCACGGCAGGCACAATCGCCAGAAAGACAAAACCCGTATCGGCCTGCCTTTCCTCGATGTGCCGGCGCAGTTCGGATTCGCTGGTGAAAGGGCCATGAGGCAGCCAGGTCCACAGCTCATCGTGGCCGCGCAAGGCCTCCCAGAGAGCGGCGGCGTGGCGCGCGGCGATCAGCGGCTCCAGCGTGACGGTCCGGCCGCTGAGCGTGACAGGGCGAGGCAGTGCAACGGGCTTCCAGCCGAGCGGCTCTGGGGTGGGCGCCAACACCCGATCAGTCTATCAGCAGTGCTCCGCAATCAGGAGTTGAATCTCCTCTCCCTCAGATTCGTGATGAGTATCACTGCGACTAATGCCCTTGCCAAATGACCATGCCAGTTGACACAATCGATATGATTGGCCGCGATACGCCATCAGAGCTTCCTTGACCTGGAAAATCCGGTGATTTTCCACGAGGAACGCCTGCATGGCCACGCGGTGCCGGCCGGGACGAGCTTTCCGCGGCCCATCGGCCAAAGTATGATATGTTTGGATTCGCAAAATAATTCCTGAGGAGAGACGCGATGTCGAAAGAACGAGACAGTTTTGTTGCGGCCAAATTGGCCAAAATGACCCTGGAGGAAAAATGCGGCCAGGTTCTCACTTTTACCTGGCGCGGGGCTTACCTAACGCCTTCGGGGATCGAACAGATCACTAAACTGCACGCCGGCGGCCTTTGTTTGGAACCGTATGCGCTGGAAACATGCAAGAACAAATATTGGGGGCGTTCGCAGGTCGACCCCAACTTCAAGAAGCCGAAGGACTGGTTCGACATCGCGCATACCAACTTCGACGATCGCAGCTTCGGCGTGAGCGTGACTCCGGCAGAACTCACCGACAGGCTCAACAAATTGCAGGAAATCGCCATGAAACGGCCTTCGGGTGTTCCCCTGCACATCACCATCGACATGGAAGGCGATTTCAAGAACGATTACTCGTCCGGCCACGTCGTGCAGTTCCCGCCCCCGATGGGCATGACCGCCATCGGCGACCTCGATCTGGCCTATAAGGTGGCGAATACGTTGGGCAAGCAGATGGCCCTCATCGGCGTCACCCAGTTCTATCACCCGGTCTGCGACGTCAATATCAATCCGTTGAACCCGGAAATCGGCGTGCGCTCATTCGGCGACGATCCCAAGGTTTGCGCCAAGTTTATCGATGCCACGGTGCGCGGCTATCAAGATGCCGGCATTGTCGCCACGGTCAAGCACTTCGCCGGCCGCGGCGATTCGGGAACTGACGCGCACGACGTGCTGGACACCTGCCGCGGAGACCTGAAGCGGATGCGCGCGGTCGAGCTGGTCACCTTCCAGGCAGGCATCGATGCGGGCGCCAAGGCCCTGATGACGGCGCATACCATCTTCCCGGCCTTCGACAAGGAATTCCCGGCAACTCTCTCCTCGAAGATCCTCGTCGATCTTCTCCGGAAACAAATGGGATTCAAGGGAGTCGTGGTTTCCGACGCCATTGGCATGGCCGCCGTTCTGAGAAAGTGGCCGCTCCCCCTGGCCTGCGCCCTGGCCATCAAGGCCGGCGTTGACACCATCCTGCTCAAGGCGGACGACGAATCCCGCTCCCAGTGCTTCTTCGGAATCAAGGGCGCAGTGGAGCGCGGCGAGCTGCCTATCGAGCGGCTCAACGACGCGTGCCGGCGGTTGCTGTCGATGAAGTACGACCAGGGACTCTTCGAGAAAGCCGGAAAGAATGATCCGGCCAAGACCGCGGCCCACGTCCTCAGCAAGGAAACTCAGGACTTTTCCCGGGAAGTGGCGCACAAAGCCCTGCTGGTGGTGCGCGACGACAAGAAGCTGCTGCCGGTCGGCAAGGACAAGAAAATCCTGGTCATCGAGCAGGTCATTCCCTACTCCTTCCTGGGCAAGGACCTTTACAGTCATCCGCACATGTTCTGCGAGCAGATGACCAAGCATTCCACCAACCTTATCCTCGATGACACGGCCTTCTTCGCCGGCGACGAGGAAGTGGAAGAGGCGCTGACTCTGGCCAAGGGTGCTGATCTGGTGGTCATGACAAACTACTACGCGCGCATTGAAAAGCGCGGCAACAACCGGCATCTGGTGCAGGCCTTGAAAAAGGCGGGACATAAGGTCATCGTGGTGACCAACTTCCCGTATCGCAAAGGCGTAACCACTGAAGCCGATGCCGTGATCTGCAATTTCTCAGGCACACCCGATTCGATCCGGGCGGCCGCGGATCTGGTCTTCGGCACGATCAAGACTTATCCGACGACAAAGATGCCAATCGATCTGAGCGCCGAGAAGAACCTGCCCGACGAGAAGCCTGTGGTTCTCCCCAAGAAGGCCGCGAAGAAGGCGGGGAAAGATTCCAATCCTTGGGCAGGAAAGTGCTAGGGGAACGAGCCCTCAGCACACTGAATACAATCCATGATTCCGGGCGCCGGCAGCACATCTGAAATACCGGGCCGGCGCTCGGAACAGCTATCGGACACTGGAACAAACCAACTCCCGCCCCCGCGGGCGGGACACAAACAACCCATGAGGGATAGTAAGATGCCGAAATCCACTGCCTTCGACGTGCGCGATGTTTACACCATCCCCGGACCCAAGATCACCGCCATCTATGAACACAACAAAATGGCGGTCCACTTTCAGGGTATGTCCAAGACCCTGCAATTTCCGCAAACGGTGGCCTTGCAAGGAGCGCCCACGTGCTCGATCGGCATCTCCCCTTATGGGCTCTACAACCGCCTGAACGACGCGGGCCGGCTCATCATGCTCAACCAGACGGCGGTCCAGTTCGCCTCCGCGCCCTTCATCCGCATCGGCGATAAGTTCGCCATGCTGACCCAGAAGCAGCCGGGAGTTCCGGAACTGCCCGACGATATACCGGCGGTCAAGAACTACTATCCACCGGCGGTCCCGGAAAAGAATGTCGCCCTTACCATGGCCACGCCGTCGCTGGAGATTGCCTACAAACTGGGGAAGGTGAAAGTTACACGCAGACTGATTTCTCCGCTGCTCTCCGGCGGAGACCAGGTGTTGATGCCCCTCGGCGTCGAAGAGTTCGAGGTGGAAAACTCCGGGAATGAGGCTGAGGAGATCACGCTCGTGGTGCCCCGGCCGTCCCTCGTCAACCTTCAGGAGAAGGAGCTCAAGCCGACCGACCAGGACAGCGTCTACGTCGGCATCGCCGCGGTCGATAGCCAGAAACATGAGGAGTTTGAGTCGGCGGGCGTCCGGGGCGTGGTCATGGGTAGCAGTAAAACCGCCAACCGCATGGCGCTGGCTGTTCTCGATTTGCCTGGCGTTGCGGTGGACATCCAGCCTTATTTCTGCCTGAACAAGTACACCGGCGATCTGCTGTTGAATGCCGACGGGAGCTTCTTCGAAAAACGGCCACCCCTCCTGCGCAGCGACTACGGAGCGGCCATCAGCCTCACCTTCACCCTGGAAGCGAAAGCCACCATGAAGATTCCGGTGGCCGTTGTGCTGGATTTCCCGGAACAGGTTTACATCGACGGCAAGACATTCCCACGCAAATACCTCAAGAGCTTCAAGAACGCCGAGACGCGAGTAGTCGATCTGGCGAAGATCGCTCTGAACAGCTATCCGCAGTGGTGGGAACGGACCATAGCGATTCAAAAACGAATCTTCGA
>Ga0326728_10003701_pt1 | contig 46805 bp, 42 predicted proteins | sample MB3enrmetagenome_FD_207602 | JGI IMG/M metagenome (GOLD analysis project Ga0326728, IMG submission 207602) | Lab enriched peat soil microbial communities from McLean, Ithaca, NY, United States - MB31MN | ecosystem: Environmental > Terrestrial > Soil > Wetlands > Peat | place: USA: New York...
GCACAATCGATATTTTCCAGACCTCGACACCGTGATTGCCGCTGTGGAAGCGGAGTTCCACCCCTGGACCGTCCGGAACGAAACCTTACGGAGATTATGCGCAATTACTTAAGTCGCCGTGTTTAACCACGTCTGCCAACTGTGAGTTGCGTCAGGGGCGGGTTTGGTAAATGGGGATCGCAGAAGATATGTGAGTCTCGCGTACAATGAGCAGACTGATGGTCCGACGAGGATTACCCAAGTGCATTGTTACAGTTACGTTACTAACAGTCCGCGCCTTATCCGGCGGAGAACCGACGCGTCTGTTCGTTGAGCCGTTCGGCAATAAGCCGGGCGCTTCCGAGTTGCGGGCCGCCTTGGTAAACGTGCTCCAGAAAAATCGCAGCCTGACTCTCATAGACAATGCTTCGTCCGCGGAACTCATCCTCACGGGTTCGGGCGAGACGTACATCAAAGGCTACCTCGGGACCAATCCGCGGGTTCGCTACCTCAATAGCGACGCCCGGCCCGTCTACGGCGGATTCCTCTCAGTGGAACTCAAGAACCGCCAGCACGACACCATCTGGTCCTATCTCGTAACACCGCGCCGGTTCGGTTCGGAGGATATCAACCGCAACCTGGCCGGTCAGATCGCCCGCAAGCTGGCGGAAGCGATCGAAGCACAGCGAAAGCCGTCGAAACCATGAAATCCCGATCCTGGATCTGCCTTTTTCTTGCCACTTTCCTGCTGCGCGCGGCCGACACGCTTACTGGAGCGGGAGCCACGTTTCCGTATCCGCTGTATCAGAAATGGATCACCTCCTTCGCAGAGAAATTCCAGTCCACGGCAATCACCTACCGGCCCCTGGGCTCGGGCGCGGGGATTGAGGCCTTGCGTAAGGGAGAGGTTGATTTTGCCGCTTCAGATGCACCACTTTCCGACCAGCAGCTTGCCGCATTTCCGCGGAAAGTCCGGCACATCCCCACGGTCGTTGGCGGCGTGGTGCCCATTTACCACCTGGAAGGTCAGATTCGCGATCTTCGCTTCACTCCCGAGATTCTTGCGGGCATCTATCTGGGCAAGATCAAGCGCTGGAATGACCCTCTGCTCAAATCGGCGAACCGAGGTGCAGGGCTTCCGGCACGCGACATCGTGGTCATCCACCGCGGGGACGGCAGCGGAACGACCTACGTCTGGACCGATTACCTGGCGAAGGTCAGTGCGGAATGGCAGTCGTCGGTTGGAGCATCGACGCAGGTACACTGGCCCGTGGGCGCCGCCGCCGACGGGAATGAGGGCGTCGCCGAATTGGTCGCGAAGACGCCGGACTCGATCGGCTACGTTGAGTTCATTTACGCTCTCCAATCGCACTTGAGCTATGGCGCCGTACGGAACGCTGCCGGCCGGTTTGTGCAGGCGGACCTGACTTCGTTGCCCGCAGCTGCGGCCACATTCAAGCCTGCGCAGCCGGACGATCTCCGCGGATCGATCACCAACGCGCCGGGCGCACAGGCGTATCCCATCGCGGCCTTTACCTATTTCGTCGTCCCCGAAGAATTCGGTGACGCCACAAAAGCGAACAACATGATCGCCTTCTTACGTTGGGCCCTAACCTCGGGCCAGAAACAGAGTGCCAGCCTCGGTTATGCAGCTCTTCCCGATGCCGTGGCGCACCAGGCCATAGAAAGCCTTGGAGGGCCGCACTAACTTGATGCGGTTCTCCATCCTCCTCGCGCTTTTGAGTTGCACTGTGCGAGGCCAAGACGCGCCCGCCGAGAATGTGTCCGACCGCTTCTGGCTTTCCGGCCAGGCTAACTTCATCACCCAGGGGCACACGACCTTCGACTCGCCCTACAGCGGTCCCAACAGCCTCGCGCCGGATGCACAAATCGTGACCTCGCGCGTTATTACGCTCTACACCGGCATCCGGTTGACCAACACGACCGACTTCTTCTTGGACATCGAGGAGACGGGCGGGAATGGCATTGGCCAGGCGCTCGGCGTGGCGGGCTTTCCGAATTTGGACGTAGTGCGCAATCCAACTCTCTCCCATGCACCATACTTCGCCCGGCTCATGTTTCACCAGATGATCCCTCTCTCAAGCGAGACGGTTGAAGCGGAACGCGGGCCGTTACAACTCGCGAGCGTTGTGCCGGTGCGCCGCATTGATATCCGTTTCGGGAAGATGAGCACGGTGGACTGGTTCGACGTGAACTCCGTCGGCAGTGACAGCCACTTGCAGTTCATGAACTGGGCCATTGACAACAGTGGCGCGTACGATTACGCGGCAGACACTCGCGGCTACACCTACGGGGTGGTTCTGGAGTACAACGATCGCAATTGGGCCTTTCGCTTCGGCGAAATGCTCATGCCGAAAATTGCCAACGGGATTCACCTGGACGCCGATATCGCCCGCGCCCGTGCCGAAAACTACGAGCTCGAAATTCGCCGGCAACTATTGAGCAAGCGGCTCACTGTCGTGCGTCCGCTGGCATTCGTGAACCATGCAAACATGGGCAGCTACCGCGAGGCCATCGACGCTTACCTGGCCGGCGAAGATTCCATCCCGAACATCATCGCGACTCGCGAGCAGGGCCGCACCAAGTACGGTTTCGGATTGAATGTGGAGCAGGAGTTCACCGGTACTCTGCGCGGCTTCGCCCGGTTCGGCTGGGACAACGGCCGTACCGAATCGTTCGCCTACACCGAAGTCGATCAGACTCTTTCCGAGGGGCTCGACCTTCGTGGCAACGCCTGGCACCGGCAGGATGACAAATTTGGAGTGGCGTTCGTATCTGACGGCATCTCGCGCGATCACCAGGAATACTTGCGCCTAGGCGGTGTTGGCTTCCTGTTAGGCGACGGCAACCTGAACTACGGCCGCGAAAATATTATCGAGACTTACTATAACGTCAAGCTTTGGCACGGTGTATACGCATCGTTCGATGTGGAGCGCGTCTGGAACCCCGGCTACAATCGGGATCGCGGGCCGGTCTTCGTCGGCGCGGTCCGCCTGCACTTGGAAGGCGCTCTATTCCAGAGCGGGCGTTAAACTCAAGCCGTTCGTTCCCGGTCCCCTGCCCACATGCAACCGAATCGGTTTTCGTATCATAAAGTGCGAGGATAAACTATGAGTACAAGCAGGCGTCACTTTCTGCAAACTACGACCGCGGGTCTGTTGGCCGCGCAAAGGATCTCAGCCAACGACCGCATTCGCATCGCGCTCATCGGCGCCGGCGGCATGGGCTCCGGTGACGCGCGCTATCAACTTTCCTATCCAGGCGTGGAGCTGGTGGCCGTCTGCGATATCTACGATGGCCGCCTCACGCGCGCCAAAGAGGTCTGGGGCGATCACTTATTCACCACCCGCGACTATCGCGAAATTCTGGCGCGCAAAGATGTCGACTCCGTGATCATCGCCACACCCGATCACTGGCATTCGCGGATCGCCATCGAAGCGCTCGACGCCGGCAAGGATGTGTATTGCGAAAAGCCCATGGTGCACTTCGTCGACGAAGGCAAGGGCATGATCGCCGCGCAGCAGCGCAGCGGGCGGATTCTCCAGATCGGCAGCCAGTACGTCAGCTCGCTGGTCTATCAGAAGGCGCGGGAATTGTTGCAGGCGGGCGCCATCGGCCAGCTCAACATGGTGGAAGCGTGGCTCGACCGCAACACCGCCATCGGCGCCTGGGAATATTCCATTCCACCCGACGCTTCGCCCGCCAACATCGACTGGGACCGCTTCCTCGGCAACGCGCCCAAGGTGCCCTTCGAGCCCGTACGCCTTTTCCGCTGGCGCAATTACAAAGACTACGGCACCGCCGTCGCCGGCGATCTATTTGTGCACCTGCTCAGCGGCCTGCATTATGCGACACGCTCCACCGGCCCTACGCGCGTCATGGCCACCGGCGGCGTACGCTACTGGAAAGACGGCCGAGACGCGCCCGATGTCATGCTGGCCCTGCTCGATTATCCAAAGACGGACACGCATCCCGATTTCACCCTGGCACTGCGCGTCAACCTCAAAAGCGGCGTGCCCGAAGAGCGCTTCGGTTTCCGTTTCGTCGGAAGTGAAGGCGTCATGAATACCAGCCCCGCCGGCGTTACCATCAGCACCACGCCGCCCGAAACAGAACCTGGGTACACCATCGAAACGTTCCCAAAGGCAGTGCAGGAACGGTTCCTCGCTGAGTATCAGAAGAAGTATCCGCACACGAACCCCACTGCCGACGCCATGCGCCCGGAGAAGGAAGACAAGTTCGTTCCGCCGGGAGATCACGATGCGCATCGCGAACATCACGGAGCGTTTCTGCAATCCGTGCGCACGCGCAAACCGTCCATCGAAGATGGCGTCTTCGGTTTCCGTGCGGCTGGTCCCGCACTGTTGAGCAACGTTTCCTATTACGAAAAGCGCATCTGCAACTGGGACCCCCAAACGCTAACGGCGTCCTGAGCTTGCGCCATGTGGGGCGGTCCCCGTGGGCGGTCCCCCTGGACCGCGGCCGACGCCCACGTCGGCCACTACGTCAGAAAAATGATAATCGCCGGCGTGCCCACCGGAGTGTATTGACCGGTAAAGCTGAGGCTGCCGGTCTTCCGGTTAATCCGGAACGTCGTGATTGCGTCGCTCCGCTGATTGCACGAATACAGAAAATTCCCCGTGGGATCGATGTTGAAGCTGCGCGGGTAGTCGCCTCGCGTCTGCTCTTCTCCCGCGAACGTCAGTGCGCCGTTTTCGGAAATGGAAAACCACGCAATCGTGTCGTGCAACCGGTCCGCCGCATAGAGGAACCTCGCGTCGGGCGAAATCATCACCTCCGAAGTGAAGTTCGTGCCGGCAAAGCCCTTCGGCAAGGTGGAAATCGTCTGCCTCGCGGTCAGCCTTCCCCGCGTCGCATCGTAATGGAACAACACCAGCGTCGAGCTTTCTTCCTGTAGCGAGTAAAACCAGCGGCCATTCGGATGAAACATAAAGTGGCGCGGCCCATCGCCCGGCGGCAGCGCAACGAACGGCGGATCATTCGGCGTGAGCGTGCCCTTTTCGGTATCGAACTTCCAGATCAGAATCTGGTCCAGCCCCAGATCGGCCTGCAGGACAAATCGTCCCGAGGGATCGGCCTGAATCATGTGCGCATGCGGCCCTTCGTGGCCACTGATCGCGAAACTCCCCGGAGGCGCAGTCGCCGCGTGCACCGGGCCCACTGTACCCTTATCGCGCTTCACGTCGACTGCCGCGCCCACTCCGCCATTCGCCAGCACGGGAAGCACAGCGACCGCACCGCCAGCATAATTGGCCACCAGCACATACTTGCCGGAGGGATGAACGCTCAGGTGAGCGGGCCCGGCGGCTTCCGAGCTTACCGTGTTGAGCAGCGTCAAATGCCCGTTCGACCGGTCAATCGAATACGCGCTCACCGAGCCCGACGGGCCTCCTGTAGGAGACGTTTCATTCGCGGAATAAAGATGCGTGCGGGAAGCATCGAACGCTAGCCACGCCGGGTTCGAACTGCTAGCAAACACCTCGCGCTGCGATAAGGCACCAGTGGAACGGTCCACATCAAAAAGGTAGATACCCTTTCCATGCCCTGCGCTTCCTTCCGGCCCTTGCTGCGAACTGTACGTGCCCACGTACGCCACATGCGGCACACCGCGCTGCGCCTGCGCCAACGCCGGCAAACTCGCGCCCAACGCTGTCGCCCCAGCCAGAAATCCACGTCGCGTGGTCTTTCCGGGACAGTCGTATTTCCTCTGCACCTCTTCGGGCGCCATGTAAATGCTCCTTTGTTGTATGTAATCGATCCGCGAGGACGCGGCTACACGCCGATGACGTCTTTCCAGACCGCTTCTTTCCCAGTATAAATGGCCGTGCGGCCCAGGATCGCAATCATGGTGCTCAGCGCCGACCGTTCCGCCACGTTCTCCACATTCCCGCTGATCACGCGGCCGATGAACGCTTCGAACGCATCCACGGTAATATCGCCACGCGAGTTGAGCGTCACGCTGGTCTCGGGTTCATCCCAGTTGTGCGCCGGCGTGAAAACCGTCTTCCCGCGCGATGTCGTGATCATGCCCTTCTGCCCCACAAACTCCTCGCCCACCTTCCCGATCCCCGGTGGCGACATCTGGTTCGCTTCGAAGTTCACCTGAATGCCGTTCGGGAATTCGAACGACAAACTCAAGTGATCCAGAATCTCCATCGAAGTCCGCACCTTCGTACCGCCGTAACCCACCACACGGCTGGGCAGCCCGAGAAACCAATGCAGCACATCGAAATTATGGCAATCCTGCTCCACAATAAAGTCGCCGGACGTGTCTTTGTAGCAGAACCAATTGCGCAGATGCTCGATCTTCGGGTCGGAATACGGCTTGCGCGTGAACGGATCACCGCCAATCCAATATGCGCGCGCAGTAATGAGATCGCCGATCTGTCCTTCCTGCACGCGCTTGTAAGCGTCCAGGTAAACCGGGCCATAGCGCTGCTGGAAGCCGACCGAGACGTTCTTCTTCGGATCGCACCGCTTGCCGGTCGCGATCACTTTCTTAGCTCCTTCGACATCCACCCCCATCGGCTTCTCGCAGTAGATGTGCTTCCTCGCCTCCACAGCCGCCGCCAGCATCCGCGGATGCTCGAATGGCGGCGTGGCGATAATCACCGCGTCGATGCTGGGTGATGCCAGCAGCTTCTCGAAGTCTTCGTACTCTGCCGGCCGTTCGAGCTTCAACCCGCGCTTGGCCCCTTCCCGGCGATCCTCGAACAGGTCGCAAAGCGCCGTGATGCTCGCCCGCGGATCGTCGTGTACGATGCCCGCGTCGTAGGAGCCGCGGCCCCCGCAGCCGATTAGCCCCACCGACACTTTCGAGTTCGCCTCGGTGCCTCGCACCAGTTGCGGGGCCATGATCGAAAACGCCCCCGCCGCGGCTGCTCCCGTCCCCTGCAGAAAGCGCCGTCTCAAGACGTTGGAATCCCGACTATCCATGAAAGCCTCCAATCGGATGTTTCGATGCTTGAATTCTATCTCCATCAACAGAGGGGCCGCGCGAATGCCGACACCCCTACTGTCCGGCCAGGGAAATAGGTAACCGAGCCGTGACCGAAGGGAGCGGATTTTTCAGATCCTGTTAGCTCTCGGCACACCCTCTGGGTCAATTTGGCCCACTAGCCCAGATCGGACTACTACTAGTACTTTTCTTTGGCTGCCCACTTTAGAATGGCCATGGGACAGCTTCGGCACCGAGGAGTGTCACGCAACAATGGCAGTTGCGGATGAACCCGCCGTCAGCGAGTCAAATGAAGCTCACTAGCCAGGATTGCTCGTTTCGTTAACGAAGCAGCCCAGGACCTTTCCAGCGCCGCCAGGCAGGCGCCGACTCAGGCATCTTTGACGGGCCTATTTTTGCGGCTTGCGGGAGGTAGCGATCATGGCGCGGAATCGGATTGTGGAACAAACTATCTTGGCTGTTTTCCCGGTTGGCGAAGACCGCTCGGCGCTCGAGATCATTTTTGGGCAGTCAGACTGGCAGTTGCAGTTCGCTGAGACCTTTCAGGAGGCGCAAACCCATCTGCGCACATCGCCGGTCGGCGTCGTCATCAGTGAGGGCCGCCTGCCCGATGGCCGCACATGGAAGGATCTCCTGGGCGAGCTTCAGGAACTGCCTAATCCACGTCCGCTGATTGTTGCGGACCGTCTGGCCGACGACAGGTTATGGGCGGAAGTCCTGAACCTTGGCGGCTATGATCTCCTGATGAAGCCCTTCGATACTAAGGAGGTGCTACACGCAGTAACTACCGCCAGTCACTTCGGCTCGAACCAAAGACCTGTGCGCGCAAAACCCATCGCTCGTGCTGCGGGCTGAGTTCACAACCTCCGGATCAGCAGCTCGCGCTCATAGATCATCTCCGACGGCAGGTGGTCATGCAGGTCGATGAAGAGCTGCTCATGCCCAATCACCTCGTCGCGCCAGGCCGCGCGATCGATAGCCTGTAGCCGGTCGAACTTCTCTTCGGGATAGTCAAGGCCTTCCCAGTCAAGATGCTCGTAACGCGGCGTCCAGCCGATGGGAGTCTCCTTGGCACGCGCCCGCCCGTGGACCCGGTCAACGATCCACTTCAGCACCCGCATGTTCTCGCCGAACCCCGGCCACAGAAACTGTCCGTCACCGTCTTTGCGGAACCAGTTCACGTGAAATATCCTCGGAGTTTCGCTGATGGAACGCTGCATCCTTAGCCAATGGCGAAAATAATCCCCCATGTGGTACCCGCAGAATGGCAGCATGGCCATGGGATCGCGTCGAACCTTGCCCACGTTTCCATTCGCCGCCGCGGTCATCTCCGAGCCCATCGTGGCGCCGACGTACACGCCGGACGTCCAGTTGAACGCCTCGTAAACCAGCGGCATCGTGCTGGCTCGCCGCCCGCCGAAGATGATGGCGCTGATTGGCACTCCGTCAGGGTGCTCCCAGGCGGGATCGATGGTCGGACACTGGGACGCCGGCGCCGTAAAACGGGCATTCGGATGAGCCGCCTTCGCGCCGGTCTGTTTTGCCAGCTCCGGCGTCCACGTGTTGCCCTGCCAGTCCAGGCACTCCGCCGGAGGCTCATCCGTCATCCCCTCCCACCACACTCCTCCATCAGGTGTCAGCGCGACGTTGGTGAAAATAGTATTCGCCGCCAGCGTGGCCATCGCGTTCGAATTCGTCTTGGCCGACGTTCCCGGAGCGACCCCGAAGAAGCCCGCCTCCGGGTTGATCGCGCGCAAGCGGCCTTGCTGATCGGGCCGGATCCACGCGATGTCATCACCCACCGTCCAGACCTTCCAGCCTTCGAAGCCCTTCGGTGGAATCATCATGGCGAAGTTCGTCTTGCCGCAGGCGCTGGGGAACGCCGCGGCGACGTACGTCTTCTCGCCCTCTGGGCTCTCCGCCCCGACGATCAGCATGTGCTCCGCCATCCAGCCTTCGTCTCGCGCGATATTCGAAGCAATCCGCAGCGCGAAGCATTTCTTGCCCAGCAGCGCGTTCCCGCCGTAACCAGAACCGTACGACCAGATCTCCCGCGTCTCCGGGAAATGAACGATGTACTTTTCGTCGTTGCACGGCCAGGGAACATCTTTCTGCCCTGGCTCTAGCGGCCGGCCGACGCTGTGGATGCACGGCACCACGCGCTTCTGGTCCTTGTCGATCTCCTGGAATACCGGAAGGCCGATCCGCGCCATGATCCGCATGTTCGCCACCACGTAGGGCGAATCCGTGAGTTGCACGCCGATCTTCGACATCGGAGATCCTACCGGACCCATGCTGAACGGCAATACGTACATCGTCCGCCCGCGCATGCTGCCGGAGAACAGCGTCTTCAGCTTCCGGCGCATCGGGAACGGATCTTCCCAGTTGTTCGTAGGCCCGGCGTCGTCCTTAGAGAGCGAGCAGATATATGTGCGATCTTCAACCCGCGCTACATCGCTGGCATCCGAACGGGCATAATAGCAGCCCGGCCACAGGTCCTGGTTCAGCTTGGTGAGCGTGCCGGCCTCAACCATCTCTTCGCACAGCCGGTCGTATTCAGCTTGCGAGCCATCCACCCAGTAAACAGAGTCCGGCTTCGTGAGCTGAGCGGTCTTCTGGACCCACCGTATAAGGTGCTCGTTTCGACACAAGGGTGAGGTAGTGGTCTGGTACACGATCTCCAGCGCTTGGGCTGCGGACACGGCAGTCTCCCTCCTAATCTATCCGATTAAGCGATCCAGTAGGACCCTTCGGGCGCTGAAATAAGTTGGTTTTCTTCGCATTCGCGGCCTTCGAGGATAACCACCGAGTCGTGGGTTTCATCAAACCAGTCGGGCCGTTCCGGTTGTCTTTGCGTAAGTTCGAGTGTCATAGTTGTTGCCGGATTTCATCCTAAAGCACATCGCCGAATTCTCCCACCCGGCTGGGACAACTCGGACAACTGGACCGTTTCGGACGCCACATCTATACTGGGACCGTGCAGAGCCCGTGGGGAGAGATCAGCGTCAGCGACGCACACGTTCACTTTTTTTCTCATAATTTTTTTGCCGCCCTGGCCGCCCAACGTCAGCCGGCAAGTGCCGAAAGTATCGGCGCGACTCTCGGCTGGCAAGTGCCGGCGCGGCAACCCGAAGCATTGGCACTGAAGTGGGTGCAAGAATTGGACCGCTGGGGCGTGCGCCGCGCGGCTCTGATTGCGAGCATTCCGGGCGACGAAGCTTCCGTCGCCGCGGCGGTTCGCGCCCATCCCGATCGGTTTTACGGCTATTTCATGGTGGACCCAACCGCCCCAGATGCCGGTGAACGGGTTCGCGCCGCGCTTGCCGGCGGCTATCTCCATTGTATTTGCCTATTTCCAGCGATGCACCGCTACTCCATTCATGATGAGCGGGTTCGGTCGGTGCTGGATGTCGCACCCACTGCGGTTTTCGTCCACTGCGGCGTCCTCACGGTGGGTGTGCGTGCAAAGCTGGGGCTGCCATCGCCGTTCGATATGCGATTCTCCAATCCCATTGATTTGCATGGAGTTGCGCTGGCCTTTCCGAAATTGCGGTTCATCGTTCCACATTTCGGTGCGGGCTATTTCCGCGAGGCGCTGATGCTGTGCGATCTCTGCCCTAACGTCTACCTGGATACCTCCAGCAGCAACAGTTGGATACGCTACCAACCCGAACTCCTGGGACTACCCCAAGTTTTCCGGCGGGCGCTGGACGTGGCGGGGCCGGAAAGGCTGCTGTTTGGGTCTGATTCTTCGTTTTTTCCGCGCGGCTGGAACAAGGCGATTTTTGACTCGCAAGTGCAAGCCCTTCAGCATGTTGGGGTTTCTGGCGTGGATGCCCAACGCATCTTCGGAGGGAATCTGGAGCGAGTCCTGGTGAGAGATTCGTAAGGAAACGTACACTCCATCTTCGAATCATTCAAATGAAAGTCATCTTAAGATGGACCTGCTCCCAGGCCGGTCACGGGGTGGACGTGCGCCTAGCGAGATTCATACGGGTTTTGCGCGCCGCGCAACGCACCAGCGGTTATCAACCCTTTCTAGAAAACGCAGGGCTTGCGACGCCCGAGGCGCTGGCCTCCGTCGACTCCGTGGAACGGACGCTCGAACGGCTTCCGGCCATTGATCTGGACGAGTTCTGCGGCTCGCGGGCGGCATTTGAGAGTCCAGGGGGCACACGGCCCTCGCCGCAGCCGTTCCGGTCCCCGCTCGAACACACGCCCAAGACGGCGATTCTCATGGCAGGCTTCCAACCGAGCTCCGCTATCAAGGTCATGGCGCAGAACTGGACGAGAGGTCTGAAGCAATTTGGCGCGAGCGCTCTTGCGGCGCCGGTGACCGTGCTGCGATCGTTGGCAGACACGATTGAGACCGGGCGGCAGGATGCGCCATCGTTGCGGCACTTCGTGGTGTCCTTTACAGGCGGCGAGCAAGGCGAGCTGGCCGAGGATGACCGCGAGCGTTTCTGGCGGGTATTCCGAGTGCCCGTGTTTGAGCAGCGGCTGGGATTCGATGGCCGGGTGATCGCTTGTGAGTGCGAGGCGCACAACGGTCTACACATCTTGCCAGAGCGCGCCGCGTTCGAGCAGACCGCCCACTCAGAGCTGCTGCTGACTTCACTCACCGATTTGCGCCTTCCGACGCTGCGCGTGGGCACAAGGCTGGCGGGTTCGATTCACTCCGACTGCTGCGATTGCGGCAATGCAGCGGCGCGGCTCGTCGGGGCACAACCGTTAGCTGCCGCGTGCTGAGTCTAATCCGCGCGTGACGGTGGCCACAATCAACGCTGAGCGGTATTCGCGGAGGCGCACGATCTGCTGTTCGATGACCGGCACCAGCCGGTCAACCTTGCCTGTAGCGCGATCCAGGCGGTCCACAATAGCCTGCTGTTCGCCGAGCGGCGGCAGCGGAACAGCGAAATTCCCGTATCGTTCCGCGCTCACGTTGGCGATCGTCGACTGAACGGTTTTCAGCCGCACCTCGCGCCGGTAGCTACGGGACTGCGTGTAGTAGCACAGGTAATCCGGCAGGATCTTGCGGCGATCCGCGCGCAGCCGCACCAGATAGCCGGCGAAGCACGCTCGCCCCCATTCCTTGCGATAACGAAACGCCTTGCCCACGGTGGCTCCACTGCGCGCCAGAAGGATATCGCCATCCTGGAGGAGGTATGGCGCGGCGAGAGGTTCCGGCAGTGAGTAGAAGGTGTCCTCGCGCAGCGAGCCATCCTCGTTGAGATCGGTAATGCGGATATATCGCGGACCGTCGAGGTCGCGACTGGTGGCGGGCTCATTGGCGCCGTAGAGCAGGGCGCCGGAGCGGATGAACTTGAGCCGGGTCATCTTCCAGCGGTCCGCGCCGATGTGGTGAGTGATGAGCGCTTCGCGCCTCTCACCCAGTACATCTATCAGGCGCTGCTTCACGCGGACCAGACCGTCAAGCAGCGCGGTCTTGCGATCCAGTGACGTCGCGAGCTGCCTCTGCTCCGCGCACTCCGGCACGCGGACGACCTCCTCCAGATAAGACTTGCAATCGAGGTTCTGAATCCCGGTGGTCTGAGAGATGGATCGGCGATTCACGCCGAGGTGGTAGAGCGCGGCATGCAGATAGCAGAGATAGCGGGCGTCGAAACCAGGCGACACGGGCATGCGCGCGATGAAGTTGGAGCAAACGGCCGGGGCATGGCTCGCATACATCACTACCGCACCCACAGGCTGCCCGTCCCCTCCGCCCGATTTTTCAAGCAGCAGGTCTCCCGCGGCGAGCATCCTTCCCCGGCGATAAGCCGGAGGGATGAAGCGCAGGGTGGGGTCGCGCAGATCGGCGCGGAAGCGAAGCCGGTCGAAGTCAGCGACGCGCACGCAAACCAGGTCTTCGGCACCGCCCTGCGCCTCCTCGCCCCAAAGACCTGTGGTGCACGCAGTGACGGTCTGCTTCAGACGCACGGCGCGCCAGTGGGCGGGTGCATCGCGAAAAACGGCGTTCATGTAATGCCGAACTGCTGGAGCAGAGCTTGCGCTTCGCGCTCGAGATCGCGGATCTCGCGATCAATCTCGGCCAACGGGCGTACGGGCTCCGGTTCGAAGAAGAAGCGCGCAAACGGAATACTGTAGCCGATGCGCGGCTCAGAGGAGGCAATCCAGGAATCGGGCGCATGCGGAAGAACCTCGCGTTTGAACCACGCGGACACATCCTCATCCAGTGGGATCTCCTCGTGATCCCGAAGGTCGGGGTCCGGCTGCGGGCGGCCCTTGGCGTCGCGATAGATGGCGGCAGTATCATCCTGCTGCGCGAGCGCCTCGCGAATGCGGCGCGCCAAGGTGCGCCCGAAAGTCACTCCGGCGCGAGCCAAGGCGTCTTTGAGCGCCGCGTCGAAGCCGGATTGCTCCCGGTAAACCGTCTGCGGATCGAGGTGACCGAGCGCTTCGATCACGGCCGGTGCGAATTTGCCTTGCATGGCGCGAATGCGTTCCGGCGTTGCGTGGAAATGCACCCTCAGGGGGCGCTCGACGGTAATCCGGCGGTGGCCGAATTCCTGATTGCGCAGGATCTTTGAGTGTGCGCCCTCACGAAAATCCCGGTGAATTTCGCAGATCTGATCGATCTGCGCAGGTGAGATTTCGTTGCGCTTCGCGCCGAACGACCGGGCCATTTTCCCGGCGAACGCCGTGGCGCCGATCAATTGCACTTTGCCTTGGCGCGCGGGAAGTTTGCGATTCGTGAGAAGCCAGATGTAGGTCGCGAGGCCGGTATTGTAAAAGAGCTGATCAGGCAGCGCGACGATGGCTTCGAGCCAGTCGTTTTCGAAGATCCACCGGCGAATCTCGCTCTCCCCTGAACCAGCGTCGCCGGCAAACAGGGGTGAGCCGCTGAACACCACTGCGATTCGAGTTCCCGAGGGCTTCATCTTCGAAAGCATGTGCTGGAGAAACAACAGCGAACCGTCGTTCACGCGCGGCAGCCCTGCGCCGAAGCGGCCCTTAAAGCCGCGCCGCTCGTGCTCGGTGCGTACTGGCTTCTCGATCTTTTTCCAGTCCACGCCGAACGGCGGGTTGCTGAGCATGTAGTCGAAGCTGCGGCCGGCAAAGCCGTCGTGCGTGAAGCTGTTGCCAAGAACGATGCAACTGGCGTCGTGCCCGCGGAGCAGGGCGTCGGCCTTGCAAATCGCGTAGGACTCGGCGTTCAGCTCCTGGCCGGCAATCACCAGCCGCGCGCCGGCACAACGCTCGCGGACGTACTCCTCCGCCACTGCAAGCATCCCGCCAGTACCGCAGGCGGGGTCATAGAGGCTCTTGCCTGCCCCCGAGTCTTCTTGAAGAACCAGCCGGACCATGAGCCGCACGACTTCACGCGGCGTGAAGTGCTCGCCGGCCGTTTCGTTCGACTGCTCGGAGAACTTGCGAATGAGCTCTTCGAAGATGTAGCCCATTTCGTGATTGGAGACGGAGGCGGGGTCCAGATCGATTTGGCCGAAGCGCTCGAGGACTATCGGCAGCAGGCCGGCTTTGTGCAAACGCGCGACGGTGTCGCGTAAACGGAAGCAGTTGAAGATTTCGCGGACCGCCGGAGACAGGCTTTTCAAGCGATCCCGCAGATCGCTCGCGGAATCGGGGAGGGCCCGGAACCGGCGCAGCACCGTGAACGGCAGGATGACCTTGCCATATTCCGACTTCTTGTAATCGCCACGCAGCAGGTCAGCGATGCTCCAGATGAAATTGACTTTCTCTTGAAACCCGCTCACGCGAAACTCATTCCGCTGTGCTTGCGACCTACTTTGCGTTCACTTTGCTCAGGATGCGGTCTTTGATCCAGTGTTCGTCCCACCATTCGATGGGATTCACTTGTACGCCATCCACCTGCATGCTGAAGTGCAGGTGATCGCCTCCGGCGAGGCCAGTGGAACCGCTCTTGCCGAGCGACTGGCCCTTCTTCACCGCATCGCCAGCCTTCACGGCAAACTCGCTGAGATGGCCGTAGATGGATTGCAGGCCGTAGCCGTGATCGACCACCACGCAGTTGCCGTAGATGCCGAGATTGTCAGCCCAGACGACACGGCCGTCATTCGCGGCCGGCACGGAAACATGCAGGGTCACGGCCAAATCGAAGCCGAGGTGAACCTGCTCATCGACCTTCTTACCTTTGTATATGTAGCTGCGCTTGTCTGCGAAATTGGATTCGACGGCGGCATTCGTGAGCGGTAGAAACGGACCGGACCAGAGGAAATGGTCGGCGGTCTTGAGGCGGAGATCGGCGAGAGTCTTGTTATTCTGGCGGCGCATTTCCCCGTTGATCTTAAGGAAACGGGTGAGCAAGTCGCCCGAACCACCCGGATCGATCTGGTTCACGACCTTATCCAGAAATGCGTCGTCGATGGGCAGGTCCCGCGTACGGAACTTCTTGGGAAACAGCTTGTACCAGAAGCGAGCAGTGGCCTCCGCGCCGGCAGGATTGCGCGCGAATGCCACAGGCACTACGTCTGCCGGCAGATCCCATGGGTAGGCGAACAGAGAGAAGCGCTGGCCGGGCTGTGAAGGATGCGGAAAACTGCGGAACTCGTACTTGCCGACGCGCACGCCGGAATCGGTGACGTAACCCGAGGGCGAAAGCACGACCAGCTCCGAGCCACCCTGGTTGATGTAATGCTGTGCGCCATCGGTGCTGATGCGCGGCGGCTGGGTGACGATCTGGACGTCGGCCTCGGCCGAATCGGTGCTGCCACGAAAGTCGTTCGACACTACTTCGACAATCAGCCGGGCCTTGCCATCATGTAACGAGGGCGCCTGCTGCTTGCCGGCCTGGAAATGCCGGATTTGCGGGCCGAAATGGTTGCGCCAGAACATGAAGCGATGGGGAGTCTCATGAACGTCGGCCACGGTGTAGCGTCTTCCATCCTGCTCAATGATGCCTGTCAAGCGGCGGATGCCGTGCGGGTTTTCGATGCGCACCTGAACGGGTGTCACGCCTCCGATGGCTGTGACAGGCGGGTCGATTTTTAAACTGCTGCCATTGGAAAGCAACACTAGCGACAGCGGCACGGCAAGAACCACAACGATGATAATGATGAGGAGGTATCTCACTTTTTTGTCCAGGTATCGATCCAGTCGATAAAGTTCTTGTACCAAAACAACGCGTTCTGCGGTTTCAACACCCAGTGGCCTTCATCCGGAAATACGATGAGCTTGGAAGGGACCTTCTGCAATTGCAGGGCGGTGAACAATTGCAGGCCCTGGCCATAAGGGACGCGGAAATCCAGTTCGCCGTGGAAGACGAGCGTAGGCGTATGGAACTCTTTCACGAAGAGACTGGGCGACCAGCGGCCGTACATTTCCGGATTCTCCCAGGGCATGCCAGCAAACTCCCAGGCGGGGAACCACAGCTCTTCGGTTTCTCCGGCTTCGCTGCGCAGGTCATAGACGCCCGCGTGCGAGACGAGTGCTTTGAATCGCTGCGTATGGCCGAGTATCCAATCGATCATGTATCCGCCATACGAACCACCAGCGGCAGCCATGCGGTCAGGGTCGACATAGGGAAGCTTGGCGACCAAGTCGGTGGCGGCCATGATGTCGTCGTACGCGCGGCCGCCCCAATCGCCGTTGATATCATCGATGAATTTTTGTCCGTAGCCCGTTGAGCCGCGCGGATTGGGCATGGCGACGACGTAGCCGGCGGCGGCGAACACTTGCGCGTTCCAGCGGTAGGTCCAGTCCTCACCCCACGCGCCTTGCGGGCCGCCGTGAATCAGCATGAGCGCCGGGTATTTCTTCTGCGAATCAAAGTTGGGCGGCTTGACGATGTACATCTGAACGCGGGCGTTCTCGGCCCCGTCCACCCAGACCTCTTCGAGGGGCGTGAGCTGGTGCGCGCTGAGCACGGCGTCATTCAGATGCGTAAGAGCTGTTTCGGTGCCGCCACCGGAAGCCGCGCGGAAGATTTCGACGGGGCTCGATCCGCTCTGGCGCGTGTAGACCATGGCCTTGCCGTCGGGCGTGAGTTGCATGTCGTCGAGGAAACTATCGCCGCTCAGCGCTACAGGTGCACTGCCGCCATTCACGGAAATGAACTGGATGTACTGGCGACCGCGGTCCTGAATGGTAAAGAAGAGGCGTGAAGAATCCGGCCCCCAGGCGAAGCTTCCCACCCAGCGTTCAATGGACTCGGTGAGGTTGGTCAATTTGCCGGTGGCGCGTTCGAGCAGCATGAGGCGCCAGCGGTCGCTTTCGTAACCTGGACGAACTTGTGCGCGATATGCGAGGTACTTGCCGTCGGGAGAGTACTGCGGTGAGTTGTCCGCGGCCGGATTCAACGTGATCTTCTTCGCCTGGCCGCCGGCGATGGGGACGGCGTAAAGATCGGAATTGGTGCTGATGGCAGGCACATTATCGGAGTTCATCGCGTAACAGACTTCCGTGCCGTCGGGTGAGATGGCGTAATCGTCGGGGCCACCGAGCGAGAACGGCGGGACGTCGCGATTGCCGGGCGTGAGATCTTTGGCCGCACCGCCTTCGACGGGAATCACCAGGAGATGAGTACGCCGGGCGGTCTGCCACGCGGTCCAGTGACGATAGAGGAGGCCCGTGATGGTGCGCGCCTTGACCTTATTATTCTTTTCGGCGTCGAGCTTCTGCTTGTTGCAGGCGTCATCGGCGCCACAATCTGGGAACACGTCGCTCGTGAATACCAGGTTCTTGCCATCGTGCGAGTAGAGCACGCCGCCAGCTTCGGTCGAGAGATTGGTGACCTGTTTTGGGTTCGCGCCATCGGCATCCATAATCCAGATCTGCGCGGAGCCGTTGCGATCGGAGACAAACGCGATACGCTTCGAATCGGGCGACCATCGCGGACGCTCGGCGGAATCGGCAATCTTGCGGGGCGCGCCGCCGGAGAGAGGAACGATGTAGATTTGCTTGGGCTTGCTGTTTTTCTCAACGTCAATGGTCTGGGTGGAAAATGCCACCCATCGGCCGTCGGGCGAGAGTTGAGGATCGCTGATGCGCACGAGCTGCATGAGCACATTGGCGTCGAATGGCTGCTTTTGCGCGAAGATCGCGGGAGCCAGAAGCACAGGCAGAAGAGCCCGCGCTGCTTTGATGTGCATATAAACCCGATTGTAGCGCGGCATGTTAGCATGGTTTGCATTCCCTCTGTTGCACAATAAGGACGAAACTTGATTCGCGCAGTCAAAGGAACCAGGGATTTATTGCCTCCAGCCACGGCGGCTTGGAACCACGTGGAGGAGCACGCGCGCGAGGTGTTTCGGGCGTACAATTATCACGAAATTCGCACGCCGGTACTGGAGGAGACGCAACTGTTCGCGCGCGGCGTGGGCGCGGAAACCGACATCGTCACCAAGGAGATGTACACGTTCGAGGATCGCGATGGCAGCTCGCTGACGCTGCGCCCGGAGGCTACGGCGTCGGTGATACGGGCGTACATCGAGCACCGTCTGGACCAGCGGCCGGGCGTCCAGAAGCTGTATTACATGGGCCCGATGTTCCGGCGCGAGCGGCCGCAGAAAGGGCGTTACCGGCAGTTTTTTCAGATTGGCGCGGAAGCGATCGGATCGGAATCAGCGGTGGTGGATGCGGAAGTGATCGAAATGGTGGTGGAACTGCTCCGGCGAGTGGGACTGGAGGGTTTCACGCTGCTGCTGAATTCGGTGGGCGATCAGCATTGCCGCCCGGTATATATCAAGCGTTTGCGGGAAGAATTGGAGAAGGTTGCGCCGAAGCTTTGCGAGGATTGTCAGCGGCGCGTAGAAACCAATCCGCTGCGCGTGCTGGATTGCAAAGTGCCGGAGGACCAGCCGATCATCGACCAGTTGCCGTCGATTCTCGATCATCTGGACGAGGTTTGCCGGCAGCACTTCGACACGGTGCAACGGCTGCTACGGGATCGCGGAATTCCGTTTGAAGTGCGTCCACGGCTGGTTCGCGGACTCGATTACTACATGCGCACGACTTTTGAAGTGGTGCACGGGGCTCTGGGCGCACAGAATTCGGTGCTCGGCGGCGGGCGCTATGATGGCCTCGCGGAATCACTGGGGTCGAAGGTACCGGCGCCGGGAATTGGTTTTTCGATCGGCGAGGACCGGCTGGTGATGACCGTGGAAGAAAATCTGAAGGCGCCGCCGCTCGATTTGTTCGTCGCAGCACTGGGCAATCGCGCCGTCGAGCGGGCGGGACAACTCGCGCGAGACGCGCGGCGATCCGGATACTCGGTGGAAGTTACGGCGGATGGCAAGCTGAAACGTGCCATGGAACTGGCCAACAAGTTGGGCGCGCGTTATACGCTGATCGTGGGAGAAAACGAAATCGCCGCCGGCCGCTATGCTCTGAAGAACATGGCGTCTGGCGAACAAATAGAGGTCGCGCGCGAAGAAATCGCGCAGCGGCTCCAAGTGACTCACTGATATGCAGACTGTACCGTTGGATTTTCTGGGCCAGTTGCGCCGCACCAACACTTGCGGCGAACTGCGCGCGAAAGATGCGGGGTCCCGCGCGTTGCTGATGGGATGGGTGCACCGCCGGCGCGATCTGGGCGGCGTCATTTTCATCCACCTCCGCGACCGCGAGGGTGTCACGCAAATCGTCTTCCACACCGACGCCGACCCGGAGATTCACGCGAAGGCCGAACTGCTTCGCTCGGAGTACGTCATTGCGGTGGAAGGCAAGGTAAAGCAGCGCTCCGCCGATACGATCAATCCAAATCTGGCCACGGGAGAAGTGGAACTGGTGGCTGAGAAGATCTGGATCCTGAACGAATCGCGTACACCGCCGTTTCCCATGGAGGACGACGTCGACGTTTCCGAAGACGCGCGCCTGAAGTTCCGCTATGTGGACCTGCGCCGCCCGCGCATGCAGCGAAATATTATCCTGCGGTCGCAGATTTCGTTCGCGGTGCGGGAGTTTCTGGTTTCCCAGGGATTTCTGGAAATCGAGACTCCCTTCATGACGCGGTCGACGCCCGAGGGCGCGCGCGATTATCTGGTGCCCTGCCGCGTGCAACCGGGCACTTTTTACGCGCTGCCGCAATCCCCGCAGATCTTCAAACAGCTCCTCATGGTGAGCGGGTTCGAAAAGTATTTCCAGATCGTGCGGTGTTTCCGCGATGAGGATCTGCGGGCCGACCGGCAGCCCGAGTTCACGCAGATCGACCTCGAGATGTCGTTTCCGCAAGAGCAACAGATTTTCGAGGTGATCGAACCGCTGGTGCAGAAGATCTGCGCCGTGGCGGGCTACCAGGTGTCCACTCCCTTCCCCCGGCTGACGTACGCGGAGGCGATGCGCAGTTATGGGATCGACAAGCCGGACCGGCGGGTGCCACCGATGTATCCGGTGGGAGATTTGTTTCCCGAGAACGCACTCAGCGGGCATGGGCTGCCACTGGTAGCGATTCACATTCCCAAGACGGGCGTGCTCAGCCGCAAGGAACGCGACGAACTGAAAGCATTTGGCACAGAACGCGGGCTGCGCGTGTTTGACGACGCCAAGCGCCTGGAGCGCGATTTTCCCGAGCCGATGGCCCACGTTCGCGAGCGCACCGGCGCAGCGGAAGATGACCTGCTGATCCTGGCGTCCTGGGCAGGTGAGCCGAAAGGCCATCGTCCCGAAGAAACCGTGTATCAGGCGTGCGGACAGTTGCGTCTGTTCACGGCGCAGAAATACAACGATCGCCACAAGCTGCTCGATCCGAAGCGATTCGAATTTCTCTGGGTGCTGGATTTTCCGATGTTCGAGTGGAACCCGGACGAAAACCGCTGGGAGGCAGCGCACCATCCGTTCACGTCGGTGCATGACGATGACCTGGAAAAGCTCACGGCGGACCCGGCGCGTTGCCGGGCGAAATCGTATGACATCGTGCTGAACGGCGTGGAACTCGGTTCGGGCTCGATTCGTATTCACCGTCGCGACGTGCAATCGAAGGTTTTCGCCGCGCTGGGGTTCAGCGAGGAAGAGGCGCGGCGGCGGTTTGGGTTTCTCCTGGACGCGCTCGAGTACGGCGCACCTCCCCATGGCGGGATTGCCCTGGGTCTCGACCGTCTGGTGATGATTCTGGCTGGTGAAACCTCCATTCGCGACGTCATTCCGTTCCCCAAGACGGCTCGCGGCACTGACTTGATGTGTGAGGCGCCGGCGGAAGTGCCCGAGCGGCAGTTGCGAGAGTTGGGCATCACGATACGCAAGACCCAATGATCACGCGGGAGCAATTCGAACAGCGGCGGCAGCAGTGGGAGTCGTTTAACCGGTGGGAAGCCCAACAGCCGCCGATTGAGCGTGCGCCCGCGGATATACTCGCTGACCTTGGGACGATCTGGAGTTGGCTCCCGAGCGAGGTGCGCGGTCAGGACCCTGACCCACAGAAAATCGGAATCCAGAAAATGAGGGCAGCATTGGCATTGCTCAAGCTTCGTTCATGACCGCACTGGAGTTAGCGGTTTTGGAAGTGACCGGCGCATTAGAGCAAGTGGGTGTCCCCTACATGCTCATCGGCGGCATTGCGGTGTCGCTTTGGGGCGAACCTCGTTCCACGCTCGACGTGGACGTGACGATCTGGGCCGAGCCCGAAGAACAGGAGCGCACGATTAGGGCGCTGTGTTCGCACCTGCGGGCAGTGCCGGAGGATCCGGAGGCGTTCGTTCGGCAGACGCGAGTGTTGCCCGCAATTAGTTCGGGGCAAGTAAGACTGGACATAGTGTTCGCTGGACTGCCCGAAGAAGAGCGGATGATCCAACGTGCCCAGCCAAAGGCAGTAGCGGGAAGGAACGTGAGAGTGGTCTCTGTCGAAGACCTGATCTTCATGAAGCTGGCTTCGGAACGGCCAAAGGACATACAGGACGCCCGGCTGCTGCTGCGACGGTTCCGAAAAACCCTTGATCGTGGTTACATTGAGCCACGGTTGAAAGAACTCGCGGCCGGGCTCGCCCGACCGGACATCCTGGAGCTGTACGAAGCAGAAACGAACCCAAGTGGACTCGTAAAGTGATCCTCCCCCCTCTACGGTGAACGCCGCAACAGGTACCCACGCGCCCTGCACTGCAATCTGCTATCCTCTAGAATTGAAAAAGGTAAAGTTTGCTTCCCAGCCGTGAGGCCGGGCCTTCCTGAGGTATCCATATGTCAGGCCATTCCAAATGGGCGACCATCAAGCACAAAAAAGCCGCTCTCGACGCTAAGCGCGGAAAAAGTTTCACGCGCATCATCAAAGAAATTACCATCGCCGCGCGCAATGGCGGCGATCCGGACGCGAACCCTCGCCTGCGCACCGCGATTCTCGCGGCAAAAGGCGTCAGCATGCCCGCTGACAACATCAAGAAAGCCATCATGCGCGGCACCGGCGAACTGGAAGGCGGGCAGATCGACGAAGTGATGTTCGAAGGCTACGGCCCGGGCGGTGCAGCCGTGCTGGTGAATGTAGCCACCGACAACCGCAATCGCACCGTCAGCGAAATTCGCCACGTATTCTCCAAAAACGGCGGCAACCTGGGTGAGCAGGGCAGCGTGTCGTGGATGTTTGAGCGCAAGAGCCAGATTCTGGTCCCGCAGGAAAAAGCCGGTGAAGACCAGTTGATGGGCATCGTGCTCGATGCCGGCGCCGACGATCTCCGCGCGGACGGAGCCCATTGGGAAATCCTCTCCGCGCCGGAGAGTCACGAAGCCGTGCTTGCGGCGCTCGCGAAGGCCGGCATTGGCCACGATTCCGCTGAGGTCGCCATGGTGCCCAAGAACCTGATCAAGCTGGAGGGCAAGACGGCGGATGCCATGCTGCGCTTGAGCGAGGCTCTGGAAGAGCACGACGACGTCCAGAACGTCTTTTCGAATTTCGACGTGGACGAGAAAGAGCTCGAGGCCCTGGCTCGGTAGATGCGCGTTTTGGGTATCGATTGCGGAACCGAGCGCACCGGCTACGGCGTAATCGATAGCGATGGCCACACCCATCGTCTCGTTTCGGCGGGCGTGATTCGGACCAATACCAAATCCCCGCTGGAAGCCCGTCTGCAAGAGATCTCCCGCGAGCTTCGCAACGTGATTGTGCGCGACGATCCCAAGGCCGCGGCGGTGGAAGAAGTTTTTTACTCCGCCAACGTCAAGACGGCTTTGAAACTGGCGCATGTACGCGGCGTCGCGCTGCTCGCGATTTCTGAAGCTGGCCTGGAATTTGGTGAATACTCTCCGCTAGAGATCAAGATCAGCGTGGTGGGATACGGGCGCGCCGAAAAGCGCCAAGTGCAAATGATGGTGAAGTCGCTGCTGCGCCTCGATGAACCCATCGAATCGGAAGATGCATGCGACGCGCTGGCGGTGGCGGTGTGCCACGCTACGCATGACGCGATGCGCCGGAAGCTGGAAGGAACACCCGCATGAGGTGGGCCTTGGCCCTGGCGGTAGTGCCGCTATTCGCCGCCGACGCGCCGCGCTTGGTCTTTTCGAAATCCTTCCCCGGCAGCACGCCGGCCTATGTAGAGATTGCTCTCGATCGAGCTGGCAACGCCACCTACAAAGAGGCGCCCAATGACGATCAGCCCCTGAAATTCCAGATCGCCGAGAGTGATGTGAGCGAAATGTTCGCGCTCGCCGGCAAACTGGGGCGCTTCGACCATCCGCTCGAAGCGCCGGTCAAGGTGGCGTTCATGGGGATGAAAACTTTTCGCTTCGAGAACGGCGCCGAGAAACACGAAGTGAAATTCAACTATTCGGAAGATCTCGACGCGCAGGCGCTGCTGGACTGGTTCGAGCGCATCTCGGAAACCGAACAGCACGTCATCAACCTGGAACGTGCCGCCAAGTACGACAAGCTCGGCGTGAACCAAGCTGTGCTTATGGTGCAGATTGCGTTCGAGCATAAACGGCTGGTAGCCGCGCAGCAACTGCTGCCGATGCTGGATCGTGTTGCGAAAAGCGATGTCTACATGCACATGGCCCGGGAGCGCGCGGCCGGCCTGGCGGATGCGATCCGCGCATCTAAATGAAGTTCTGGCTTCCCCTCATTCTTCTGGTTTCCCTGGCGGCCGGGCAACAAACCAATCCCACGGCCGAGGAGAAAGAATTAAACACGGCTATCGCGGAGGCCGGCAATAGCCAGATTGACTTCGTTCGTGCGCTCGAGAATCATCTCGCCAAGTATCCGGATTCATCCAAGAAACCGGAGATCGAGCGCGCCCTGGCAAGAGCGTCCATCGAATTGAAGGACGACCGGCGCATCATTCTCTATGGCGGATGGGTCCTGGATCATGAGGCCGGTGATACCCAGATGCTCGACCGCGTAACCCGCGCTCTGCTTTCCAGCGACTCCAAGGAGACCTCCGAGCGCGCGCTGCAATATGCCAAACGCTACGTCGATCAGTTGGCCGTTCTCGGCAAAGAGTCCCCGGCCGGACATTTCGGCGCCGCCGACTGGAAAATGGAGATCGATCGCGGCACAGCGCGCGCCATGGCGCTCGAAGCGCGCGCCATTGGCAATCTGGGCAACTATCAGGACGCGCTCAGTCTGGCGGAAAAGGGCTACGCGGAGTTTCCCACGGCCGAGGGCGCGCGAGAAATCGCGAAATGGCTGATCAAACTGGGGCGGGAAGCTGATAGCGTGCCGCACCTGGCAGATGCATTCACAATTTCCGACAGCCACAGCACCGAGGCAACCCGCGCGCAAGATCGCATCCGCATAGGCGAGTTGTATAAGAAGTTGAACGGATCGGAGAAAGGCCTCGGCGATTTGATTTTGGAATCGTACGACCGCACCGCGGCGCTTGTTGCCGAGCGCAAGTGGCAGAGCCGCGCGAGCGATCCCAACGGCCAGGCGACATCCCTGATGGATTTTACGCTGCCCGGCTTGAACACCAGTCCGCTGAAACTCGCGTCGCTAAAAGGCAAAACCATCGTCTTCGATTTTTGGGCCACTTGGTGCGGACCCTGCCGCGCGCAGCATCCCCTTATGGAGCTGGTCAAGCGCCGTTTCGAAAGTAACCCCAACGTTTCATTCGTATCCGTAAACGCCGATGAGGATCGCGAACTGGTAGCGCCATTTCTGAAGGACAATCAGTGGAACAGCTCCGTCTACTTCGAAGATGGCCTCTCGCGCCTGCTGCAAATCACTTCGATTCCGACGACCATCATCGTCGACAGGCACGGCGAGATTGCCAGCCGCATGAACGGCTTCAACCCGGACCGGTTCGCCGACCTGCTGACAGAGCGCATTCAACAAACACTGAAGGACTGAAACCGCCTCGATGAAGAAACTCCTCGCCCTCAACCGCAGCGAGATTGCCATCCGCATCATGCGCGCCGCCACCGAACTGGGCCTGCGCACCGTGGCCATCTTTTCCAAAGAAGACCGGCTCAGCCTGCATCGCTTCAAGGCAGACGAAGCGTACGAAATCGGCGAAAACAAAGGCCCCGTCGAAGCTTATCTCGACGTCGAGGGGATCGTCGCGCTCGCCAAGGAAAAAGCGATCGACTTTATCCATCCCGGCTACGGCTTCCTTTCGGAAAACCCCGCGTTGCCGCGAGCCTGTGAACGCGCTGGGATTACGTTTGTCGGGCCGGATGCGCGGCTGCTTGAACTCCTCGGCGACAAGCGCGCCGCGCGAAAACTGGCACAGCAGGCGGGCGTTCCCGTGGTGCCCGGAACCGAGCATCCGGTGACGGATGGCGAAGCCGCGCGCAAAATGGCCGCGGAGATCGGTTTCCCGCTCATCATCAAAGCGGCCTTCGGAGGCGGTGGCCGCGGCATGCGCGTCGTCGAAAAAGCCGGCGATTTCGCCGAGCGCCTGGAGGAAGCTCGTCGCGAAGCCGGCGCGGCGTTCGGCAACGATGCCGTGTTTCTCGAACGGTACGTCCGGCGCGCACGGCATGTCGAAGTCCAGATCCTGGGTGACCGGCACGGCAACATCGTGCACCTCTATGAGCGCGACTGCTCGGTACAGCGGCGTCATCAAAAGGTTGTGGAAGTGGCGCCGGCGCAGGGATTGGCCGATGAGATCCGGCACGCTCTGGCGGATGCCGCCGTGCGCCTCGCGCGCGCTGCGGGCTACTGCAACGCAGGAACAGTCGAATTCCTGGTAGACGCCGAAACCGGCGAGTGGTACTTCATCGAGGTCAATCCGCGCATCCAGGTAGAGCACACAGTCACGGAGATGGTGACCGGTGTGGACCTGGTGCGCTGCCAGATTCTGGTAGCTCAGGGCCACTCGCTGCAAGGTGCGGCCATCGCGCTGCCGTCGCAAGACAAAATTCCGCTGTACGGGCACGCGCTGCAATGCCGCATCACCACCGAAGATCCCGCGAATCATTTCGTGCCGGATTACGGAAAGATGCACACCTACCGGTCGCCCGCGGGTTTTGGCATCCGGCTCGATGGCGGCTCGGCGTACAGCGGCGCCATCATCACTCCGTTCTACGATTCGCTGCTGGTGAAGGTCACCGCGTGGGGGCGCGAGTTCGATCAAGCCTGCAAACGCATGGACCGTGCACTGCGCGAATTTCGCGTCCGCGGCGTCAAAACCAACATTCCGTTCCTCGAAAACGTAGTTAACAACCCGCAGTTTCAGGCGGGCCAGGTCACAACGTCCTTTCTCGATGAGCATCCCGAACTGCTTCGCTTCACACCGCGTCGCGATCGTGCCACCAAGCTGCTGACGTATCTGGGAGAGGTCATCGTCAACGGCAATCCCGAGGTAGCCGGCAAGCCTCGGCCGGAACGCATCCCCACTCCCGTCGTTCCCGAGCACAATTCTTCCCAGCCGCCGCCCGGCACGCGGCAACTGCTCGAGAAGCTCGGTGCAGAAGAATTTGCCCAGTGGACGCGTGAACAGAAAAGGCTGCTGCTCACCGACACCACCTTTCGCGACGCTCACCAATCGTTGCTGGCGACGCGCGTGCGAACCCACGACATGCTGTCCATTGCCAACTTCGTGTCGCACCGGCTATCCAATCTTTACAGTCTGGAAATGTGGGGAGGCGCTACATTCGACGTCTCCATGCGCTTCCTGCACGAGGACCCCTGGCAGCGGCTGCGGGGCTTGCGCGAGGCCATTCCCAACATCTGCTTTCAAATGCTGCTCCGCGCCTCCAACGCCGTGGGTTATGCGGCCTATCCCGACAACGTGGTGCGCGAATTCGTCTCCGAAGCGGCGAACGAAGGCATCGACATCTTCCGCATTTTCGATTCGCTGAACTGGCTGCCCAATATGAAGGTCGCCATGGAAGCCGTGCGCCGCACCGGAAAGATTTGCGAGGCCGCCATCTGCTACACCGGCGACATTCTCGATCCCAAGCGGCAGAAGTATTCGCTCGATTACTACATTCGCATGGCCAAGGAACTCGAGCGGATGGGGGCGCATGTGCTCGGCATCAAGGACATGGCCGGCCTTGTAAAACCCTACGCGGCGGAGAAACTGGTCAAAGCCCTGCGCCAGGAAGTCGGCATTCCGATTCACTTTCACACGCACGATACCAGCGGCATCAACGCAGCTTCGGTCATGAAAGCCTCTGACGCGGGCGTGGACGCCGCTGACGGCGCCATCGCCTCCATGAGCGGCCAGACCAGCCAGCCGAATCTCAATTCCATCGTCGCCGCGCTCGCGCATACCCGTCGCGACCCGGAAATTGACCTCGACGCGCTGAACGTCTGCGAGGACTACTGGGAAGCCGTGCGAGCTTGCTACGCGCCTTTCGACACCGGGCCGCGCAGTGGATCGGCCGAGGTGTACATCCACGAGATGCCCGGCGGCCAATACACAAACTTCAAGGAGCAGGCCGAAGCCATGGGCCTGGGCCCGCGCTGGCACGAGATCGCGCGCACATACGCCGAAGTGAACCTCGCCTTCGGAGACATCGTCAAAGTCACGCCTTCGAGCAAAGTCGTGGGCGACATGGCCATCTTTCTCGTGACCCACGGCATGACCGTTCAGCAATTCGAGCGTCTCGGGCCCGATCATCATCTCTCCCTTCCCCACTCCGTGGTCGAAATGTTCGCTGGTGCGCTGGGCACGCCTGATGGCGGCTGGCCCAAGAAGCTCCAGCGCGTGATTCTTCAGGGCCGATCGCCGGAGCGCGGCCGTCCCGGTGCAAGGCTAGCCCCTGTTGATTTCCAGGAGACCGGGCGCTCGGTCGAAAAGAAGATCGGCCGTCCGCCGCAGCACGACGAGATCCTCAGCTACCTCATGTACCCCGAGGTCTTCCTCAAATTCGCGCGCGCCCAGCAAACATGGGGCGATGTCGAGGTGCTCCCTTCGACGCAGTTCTTCTTCGGCATGCAGAAGGGGGAAGAGATTACTGTCGATATCGAACCCGGCAAGCGCCTGGTCATCAAGTTCCTGACCACCAGCGAACCGCATCCCGACGGGCGCCGCACGGTGTTTTTTGAGCTGAACGGCCAACCGCGCGAGGTCACCGTCCGCGACCGGTCTTTGAAGGCCAACGTGGCCGAGCGGCTGAAAGCCGATCCCAATAATCCCAGCCACGTTGGCGCGCCTCTGCCCGGTATGGTCACCAGCGTCGCCATCGAACCGAATCAAGCCGTCGAAAAAGGCGATCGCCTGCTCGTCATCGAAGCCATGAAAATGCAGAGCACCGTTTATGCGCCTGTCGCTGGAAAGGTAACGGCGATTCACGCGCAAGCCGGCCAGCAGGTGGAGGCGAAAGACCTCCTAGTTGTGATCAGTTAGGCTTCGGTGCGGGCTTCCCCTGGATATCGATGGCGTGGCTTTCGAGCGTCTTAGCCGTGGCGCGTTCGTAATCGGCGATGGCCTTGCTCAAATCGGCCTGCGCGCGAATTTCGAGGTCGCGTGCATTGATCATCGCTGTCTGACGCTGCAACACCAGAAACACCGTGGACGTTCCCGCCTGGAATTTGCGCAGTTCGCTCTCGTGCTGTGCCTCCGCGGATCGGCGGGATGCGCTCGCGGCACCCAGCCGCGCCTTTGCTGACTTTATAGATTGGATGGTATTGCGCACGTCGGCTTCGATGAGCTGTTCCAACTGCGCTCGCTGGCTATCGATGCGCCGGCCTTGCGCCACCGACGCTCCCAGATTCGCCTCGGCCGTGCGATTGCGCAGCGGTAACGAGACTCGCACGCCAGCGTGGGTGGTCGGAAAATCCCATCCCGATATGCCCGCAAGCGATTGTCCATAACTGCCCACCAGCAGCGGCGGCACGGTGCCCGACCCAAACGTAATCGGCGGTACCGGTGGCAGCCCATCGATCTGCGAAAGCTGATTAATGCGCGCGACGATCGTGTCCTCCCCCGCGGTCAGCGCATTCGGCTGCGGCGGAAGCACGCGGCCCGCCAGTCCATTGCCCACGTAGGTCGCAATTAGGTCCACCTGCGGTTTGGTCTGTTCGCGATAGTAGCGCTCATCCGCCTCGTTGATGGCGCGCGAAATTTTGATCTGCTCCAGCTCCGGTCTGTGCGCCACGGCATCGCTCACTGCCTCGGCAACCTCAACGCTCGGCGCCGCCAGGTTCAACGGCGTTTCCGGCACGATCGCCTGCGACCAAATCGGCGCTAGCCGGTCCCCGAGCATCAGCGTCTTGAGCCCATTCTCCGCGCGGGTTAGGTTCTCTTGCGCGCTGTACGCGTTCTGCTCAAAATTGTCCAACTGCGTCTCGGCCTCGGTCACATCGATCGGCGCCAATAGTCCTTGCTTCACCATGCGCTCGTTGCTTTCCACTTGCCGCCGCGCCAGATCCACTGCTTCGAGCTGCACATCCAGATTGCGCGCGGCGAACACCAGGTCCCAGTAAGCATCCACGGCTTGAGTAACAACCTCCGTCACCCGTTGCCGGAACTGCGCATCGCTCAGCGCCTGGTTTTTCTTGGCCACTTCGATGTGATGGCGCGCATCGTCGTAAAGCAGGTTGCGGAATAGCGGCTGCGTCCAGGTCAGCGTCATCGCGCTGGGGTACTGCGGATTCAGTGTATTGAATTCGTTGTCGCTCGACAACCGTGCCGAAGAAAGGCTCAACACATAATTCCCGCCGAACGGTAGCAAACCGCTGAATTGCGGCACCGCAGTAGCAGTAGTCTGCGAAATCGCCCCGTTCGGACCGCCACCGATGATCGAGCCGATCGGTATCACGGTCCTCTCCCGATAGCTGTCGGCCCCGAAGCGCGGATCGTACACCCCTCTCGCGGCCGTCACGTTCAGCCCGGCGATGCCACGGTCGATGCGCGAAATCGCGAGGTCCCGGTTGTTCGCCAGCACATCGGCCACCGCTTCTTCGAGTGTGATCGAAACCTTCCCCACGATCCCCGGACGATCTGGCAGAAGGAACACCCGCTCCGATTGCGCCGCTGCCAGCCCGGCCACGCTCAGCATCACTAGCACCGCCCTCGTCAACGCGACGCTCCTTCGGATTGCGATCCGCGCGTGCGCAGAGCCCTCGCCGCCACCTTGATTCGCGACGTCTGCGCGTCCACCACGGCCGCCACTTTCTTCCACACAGTCGCCTCCCTCCAGTCCTCGAACAGCGAATAAAAAACCGGCACCGCCAGAAGCGTCAGTAGCAGGCACAATGTTTGGCCGCCCACCACCAGTACGCCGATCGACCGGTTCGTCGCCGCGCCTGGCCCGCTCGCCACCACCAGCGGAATCATTCCCGCGACGAGCGACGCGGTCGTCATCAAAATCGGACGCAGCCGGTCACGATTGGCTTGGATGATCGCGTCGAAGCGCGCCATGCCGCCTTTCCGCAGCCCGTTGGTGTGATCGATCTGTAAAATCGCGTTCTTCTTCACAATCCCGAACAACAGCAGCAGGCCCAGGCCGGAGAACACGTTGATCGTTTGCCGCGCCACCAGCAGCGCCACAATGCCAAATGGAACCGCCATGGGCAGCGTCAGCAAAATCGTTACCGGATGCAGAAACGATTCGAACTGCGCCGCCAGCACCATGTACATGAAGATGAACGAAAGCGAAATCGCCAGCATGAAGTAGTAGCCCGTGCGCCCCAGTTCCTTCGAAGCGCCTCCTAATTCCGTCTTGTAGCCCGGATCGAGATTGAGATCGCGCGCAAAATCATCCAGCCGGCTGAGGATCGCCGCTTCTGACCCGCCCGGCCGCACGTTGCTGAATAGCGTCACCTCGCGCTGGCGATTGAGCCGCTCGATCGCCGCCGGCCCCGCGCCTTCGCGAATCGCTACCACGTCATCCAGACTCACCCATCCGCGTTTGCTCGAAGCCACAATCAGCCGCTTCAGCGTCTCGGCGCTTGCACGCGATTCGCTCATGGCGCGCAATCGCACGTCGTATTGATCCGCACCCGCCTCGAAGGTCGAGACGTTCTGCCCGGCCACCATAATGTTGAGCGCCTGCGCAATGTCGCTCACGCGAACGCCCAGGTCCGCCGCGCGCTCCCGGTCGATCGAAATGCGCAGCTCCGGTTTCCCCAGCACCAGCGACGAATCCGCATCCACCACGTCCGGAATCGTCTTCATCCGCGCCAGCATCGCCTGCGCATACTGGTTCAGCTTTCCCAGGTCCGGCCCGCTCAGCGTGTATTGAATGGCGGCATTGCGTCCGTCCGGATCTCCGCCCGGTGGCTGCACCGACGTTCGCAGCCCCGGTGGAAACGTCTTCAGCACTTCGCGCGCCCGCACCATGATCTCTTGCTGGTTGAGCTCGCGACCCCCAATCGGCGAGAGCTTCACGTAGATTGACGCCGCATTCACCGCCTGCTGTGTGCCTCCAGCCACGGTGGTCAGCGTTGCCGTAACGCCGGAAATCTGTCGCACGTCCCGCGCCACGCGCTCCGCCACGGTCTCGGTTGCCGCGAGACTGGATTCCTCGCCAGCGCGTATTGTGATTTCGAACTCTGAGCGGTCGTCATCCGGAACAAAGTTCTTGCCGATCAGCGCGAACAGCGGAACAATGCTCACCACCACCAGCACGCTCAACCCCACCATCGCGCGCCGGTGAGCCATCGACCAGTTGAGCATCCGCGTGTACAGCCGGTCTGTCCGCGCGAACAGGCCTGCATCCTTGGAGCTATGCCCTTTGGCAACCGTCACCGGCCGCAACCACCGCGCCCCCAGCATCGGCGTGAGCGTGAACGAAACCAGCAATGACACCGCAATTGCAAACGACGCCGTCAGTCCGAACGAAGACATGAATCGTCCTACAATGCCGCCCATGAAACCCACCGGCATGAACACCGCGAGTAACGACAGGGTCGTCGCCATCACCGCCAGGCCAATCTCGCGCGTGCCTTCAATCGCCGCCTGAAACGGCGGCAGGCCCTTTTCCTCGATGAACCGGTAGATGTTCTCGAGCACGATGATGGCGTCGTCGATTACGATCCCCACCATCAGTGTCAACGCCAGCATCGTGATCTGATTCAGGCTGTAGTTCATCGCTGCCATCAGGCCGAACGTCGAGATGATCGAGGTCGGAATCGCGATGGCCGCAATCAGCGTCGTCCGCAGGCTGGCCAGAAATAGAAAAATCACCACCGCCGCCAGCAAGCTGCCTTCGATCAGGTGCGTCTCGATCGATTCCACCGCTGCCTGAATGAACGCCGATTCGTCTGCAATCACCTCGGCGTGAACATCACGCGGTAGCGAGGGCGCGATCTCGGCCAGCCTTTCGCGCACCGCCCGCGCCACCGCCACCACGTTCTCGCCCGATTGCTTCGAAACCACTAACTCGACCGCCGGCCGTCCGTTCAACAGCGACGCGCTGCGCACTTCCTGCTCGCCGTCCGTCGCATGGCCGATATCGCTGATCCGCACCGCGTACGTGCCGCGATTGGCCACCACAACGTCGTTGAAATCCTTGGAATCGGCGATACGGCCCAGCGTCCGCACCGTCAGCTCACGCGAGCCTTGGTCCACGCGCCCGCCCGGCAGCTCCAGGTTTTGCTGCCGCAGTGCGCCTGCCACGTCACCCACCGTCAACCCGTACGCGCGCATGCGGTCTGGATTCACATCCACGTCAATCTCCCGCCGCGCGCCTCCCAGCACCTGCACCAGCCCCACGCCCTTCAGGTTTTCGATCTGTTCCTTGATCTGCTTCTCCGCAATGTGCGTGACTTCGCGGAGCGGCCGTGGCGCGGAAACCACCACGCGCAGAATGGGCGCCGCATCGGTGTCGAACTTCTCCACTACCGGCGGCCGCGCCGTTTCCGGCAGATCGCCCGTCACCAGAGCGACCTTGTCGCGCACCTCCTGCGCCGCCACATCGCCGTTCTTGTCCAACTGAAAACTGACAGCTACCGCCGCCAGCCCCTCGGTCGAAGATGAGTGCACTTCTTCGATGCCGCTGATGGTGTTGACCGCCCCTTCGATCTTTTTCGTGATCTCCGTCTCCACCTGCTCCGGAGCCGCCCCAGGGTTCACTACGGTCACCTGCACCATGGGCAGATCCACTTTGGGCAGCAGATCCACACCGAGCCCGAAATACGAAAAGGCGCCGACCACCGTCAGCGCCAGCACCAGCATGGTCGCGAAAACGGGTCTCCGGACGCAGATTTCGGCAAGTTTATGCATGGATGAATGGGATCAGTTGCGCCGCTCGACGAGCGCTCCATCGTAGAGGTCCGCCAGATTGCTGGTCGCGACCACGGCTCCGCGCGTCACCCCCGAAAGTATCCGCGTCGTGCCATTCTCCGCACTGCCCGCCTGCACCACTCGCACCCGCGCGCGGTCGTTCTCGATGACGAAAACCCGCGACGCGTTCGCGCCCGAATCGCTAAGCACCGCAGCCGTTGGAACGAAGATGCCTTCCTCGCCCTGTGGCAATAGCACCCGCGCAGTCGCGGACATCCCCGGGCGTAGCGCCAGAGACGGATTGGCAAACTCCGCCCGTATCGTCATGGCGCGTGATGCCGGATCAACCGCCGGGCTCAGCACCTTGACCTTCCCTTCGAATTCCCGCCCCGCCTGCGCCGCCACGCGCGCCAAAACCGTCATGCCCGGATGAATCCGCGACGCTTCGATCTCCGAAACCTGCAAATCCAGCCGGATTGGATTCGCCCGCAGGATCGTCGCAATCTTCGACGACGCGTTCACCGGCTCGCCAATCGCCATGTGGCGCTCGCTGATATATCCGGCCAGCGGCGCCCGCACCACCGTGTCGTCCAGTTCCTTCTGCGCCATTGCCGTCTGCGATTTTGCCGACGCCAGCGCCGCCTCCGCCCCATCGATTCCCTGATGGTTCAAACGCGCCCCGTTGACGGCTCCTTCGTACTGCCGCCGCGCCACATCGGCCTGCGCCTCCGCGCTATCCGCCTGCGCGCGCGCTCTTTCGTAATTGCTCGCGGAAACATCGCCCGTCGCTACCAGGCTCGCGTAGCGTTTCGCATCAGCCACCGCGAGCTTCGCCTGCGCCTCGGCAGATTCGTACGCGGCCCGCGCCGCCTGCACTTCCGGTACCGCCGCCGGATCGAACGTCGCATTCGGCCCCAGACCGATGCGCATGCGCGATTGCCGCAGCGCCGCCTCAGTTTGCTGTTGAACAGCCTGTGCCTGCTCCAGGCGCAGCCGCGCGTTCCGATCGTCAAGCCGCGCGATCACGTCCCCCTCGCTCACCCATGCGCCCACGTCCACCGGCGTGGCCACCACGCGCCCCGCGGTCAGCGGTGCCACTTCGGAAGTCGCATCCGCCACAAACGTGCCGTTCGCCTGAATCGCGACAGCCACCTCACGAGTCACCGCCACGCCCAACGTGACCCGCAGCGGCTTCAGTTCCGCCGCGTGTACCCTCGCTGCATCCCCTCCGGAACGCCCGCAGGAAAACGAAACCACCGCCAGCACCATCGCTACAATCAACCGCCCCCGCACGCGCCTAAGCCTTCCCCCTCTTTTTCGTTTTGCGCCGCCCGCGTGTCGCGCGCTTGCCGCCCAGTCCCTCAAACAGCACGCGAGTAAAATTCTCCGCCGTCACTTCGTCGGAAGCAGTTTTCACGCCCACGCCGAAAAGTTTAGTCACCATCCCGAAGTACGACGGCATCCCCACCACCGCGAAGATCACCGCTGCCGGATCAAGACCCGCAAACGCACCCTGCCGCTTCCGCCGCGCAATGTAATCGTAAAGAAATCCGTACAGCGGGATGCCCAAGCTTCGGTGCAGAATCTGCGAAAATTCGTGGTCGTTCAGCGCGGAGTAGATCAGCAGCCGTTGAAAGCTCGGGTCGTCGCGGTACGAATCCAGAATCTTCCGGATCAGGCTCCGGAACAGCGCTTCGTCGTCGCACCGCTCGGCATGCCCGCGCAGCTCCGCGATCCACTCTTCGGTTCCGCCCTCGCGATGCTTGTAATCGAGAAGCGCCGCGTACAATTCCTCTTTGCTAGCAAAGTGGCGGAAGATGATGGCCTCGCTGACGCCCGCCGCCGCCGCGATTTCGCGCGTGGTGGTGCCATCGAAACCATTCTTGGAAAACAGCTCAATCGCCACTTCGAGAAGCTGTGTCCGCCGGTCCCCCGCCGACATCCGCTTCCCTGGGGGATGGACGGCACCTGAACCAGCAGCAACCTGAGGAGAAAGCGCCATCGGAGTACGTAAGTAAGTGCTCACTTACTATACCCGCCGAAGCTCGCGCCGTCAAGCCAAAATTCTGTTACAGACTTACAACACGCGTTTTAACAGCGGAATCCTGCGGAAGATCAGACTACTTGCCAACCACGTCACGGCCGCACCAAGAATGGTCGCGTAGAGAAACTTCACCGGCTTCGGCGCGACATAACCGTGCATCAGCAGCGTCACCGCGATCAAAATCGGCGTGTGAAATAGATACACGGAGAAGCAGTTGTCGCTCATCCACTTCGCCGCCGGACCCTGGCGGTTGAACCGGTCCCGAAACAGAACCGTCAGTCCCAAACAAATGCCCAGGCAGACGAATGGCTCCCAGAAACAGAGGGCCGCGCTCTGCCAGGTCAACCCTCCGTTGATCTTGGCCTCGCTGTGCGTGCGCGTAATCGCCCAGCCGATCGCGAACCACACAAGCCCGCCTGCTACCAGCGCCACCAAGAACCAGCTCATGCCGAACCGATACGGAATTCGCAGCAGCCAGTCCCTTCGCCACGCCAAAATGCCAACGCTGAACAGCAGAATGTACTGCGAAAAGTAACAGAGCTGCATGTTGAGAATGTTCGTGCCCATCGGCTGCACCGTCCGCACCAGAAACGTGCACAGCCCCATCACCAGAGCCAGGCCCACTACCTGCAAGTGCGTTGGCACCGGCGCCTCAAACTCATTGTGTGGAGCGCCGCCGCGGCTCAAGCGCGCGAGACCATAGATCAAGCAGAAAACCAGCAGCGCCACCGTAAACCACATAGGACCCGAACCGCTCAGAAATCGCAGACTCGTAATGTAACGTCCGTAAGAACCGAGAAACGGCGCCTTGATCTTGTAGTAGTCCTTCAGCATCCAGTAAACGACAAAGGGATGGATCACGAGCATGTAGAAGAGCGACGGGATACCCAGCCGGATGGCGCGATCCCGCAGGAATCTTCCGAACCCTTTCCGGTCAAACGCCGCCGGCACAAAGTAGCCCGCGATCAGGAACAGCAACCCCATGAAGAACGCCTGAAGGAACACCTGATACGTCGCGAACCCGATCATGACGCCTTCGCTCGGCCTCGGGTCCTCCATGAAATACCAACTCCCGAGATGGCTGTACGTAACCGCCGCGTGCATGCTGATCACGAGCAGGATCATGAGCCACCGCAGGTTGTCGATGAACTCCAGCCGCGGCCGAGCGGAAACACCCGAACCAATACTGGCCGTCATCACCGGTTCATGGGTCATGGCACCTCCCGCAGCACCTTCGGAGCCACTTTAGCTCGCTTACGGAGTCAGTATATAGCAGACCCGCCCGCGAGACTCTTTGTGATGAGAGGACCGCGCAGCAGTCCCGCCATGGCCGCCGCCGGGGGCACCTTCTATCAGCCACCCGACCGTTCCAGCAACCGTCCGCCGCATGCCTGCGCGCGGGGAATCGGCCGATTTGTAACCGCGCTCGCGGCGAGCTTGCGACACGTCTGAGGAGCTGCCTTGCCGGGATGGGGCGGCCGGAAAAATCACGGGCCGAATCCGGCGGGTCACGGATCCTCCTCACAGAAGAAGTCCTTTCGCGGTCGAGCGTTAGTGTGTCCCTGTGAACCAAAGAGCACATAGGGAGGGTTTAAAGTAATGTATGGACTTGACCGATATGATGCATGAGTCGCCAATCGTATCGAAGTGGATCAACGATGGCTGGTGGACCGGGGCAGAAGCAAGGCCGCTATCTAATTGAAACATTGACACTTTAGTTTTTTTCGTTTTATAACAGAACAGTTATCCTAAGGTTTAGCCAGGGAGGTTTGGCAAATGGAGTCCTACTACGCGAATCTGCTGGCCTATCGAGTTACCGGAAAAGAGTTGGTGCTGGAGTTTGGCAACTTTTTCACCGGCCAAGAGAACCGCACCCAGGCCGATTTCGAGGATTTCGATATTCGGATAGTCATGGACCCCGATATGATTGAACCTCTCATGCAGCTGCTCGAACAGGCCAAGGTCGCACGAGATCAGCAGCGCCATGCGCTAGTGAAGCCTGAGGGAGAGCGGATTTGATGTTAGCACTCGACACACCACTACTTGGATCAGGACACTACTTCTCGAATACGGGCACAACCTCCGGAGAAATCTTCTCTGCACTTAGCGCGACTGAGACGGAGGCGGTAATCGGTCCAGATGCGCTTGCGAGGACTATATCCAAGGTGCGCCGCGCCTGCACTCCGGATACTCGGAACGATGACACTCCAACCGGTCTTGCCTGTCAAACCGCTGAAGGTCTGTTGGCTGAAGCACAGACCATCGCTCCTATCTATTTTGCTGCCTCCGTTATTGAAGGATCTGAGGGAGATCTTCTTATCCACTGGGATGCCCCGTCGAAAAGCGTCGTATTGATTTGCCCGAAGGATGCTGCAGCGCAGGCGAGTCTGTATAAGGAAACTCTTGCGGGAATCAAGCCGATTAGGTCCGAGCTAGCGAGAAACGCTTCCGCGCAACTGCTATCGGAAGCTCTTACCTGGGTGCTGCAGCCCATCCAGTAGATTGGCCTCCGCTTCCACCCGAAACTGCGGTCTATCGCAGTTATCGGTACCCCGACGATCTGAACAGCAATACTGGCAAACCACAGCCAAAGCTCTTCTATCGAAAAAGTACCGAAGTGGGCCTTTCAGTTGGACTGTCCAAACAAGCCATTTGGGATCAATACCCCGGAGCAGAAGGCATGTGCAGTCTTCTGATCCAGCAGATCGTTGACTGCCCTGACCAACTTTCTGTCGTCCAGGACGGTGTAGCTCACGCAAATATCATGGGCATACCCACTCGCGCAGAGGACCAGGAGAAAGCGTTACGAATCGCCAAATACCTCGTCCGAATCGCCACACACTGCCCGATATAGAGGAAGCAAGAGCAATGCTGGCGGGTATGAGTGCCCTGAGCACTCTTCCTCCCGGCAAAAGGTGAAGCTGCCTTCCCCTTCTCCCCACAGTAGTAGAATAGATACCATCGGAGTCAGTTCCCGAATGAATAAACAAATCGCCGCGGCCGTCGTTATGCTTGCGGCTGCGTCGCTTCTTGGTTTCGGTGGAGAATTAACGCCACAACCCCCTCGCGCCGGTAAGGTCGAGATCATCAAGTCCTCAGAACTGCGTCCCGGAATGAAGGGCGTCGCCTGGACCGTCTTTCAGGGCACCGAGCCCGAGCCCGTCCCGGTCGAGATCATTGGCCTCTGGAAAAATCAGTGGGGCCCCAACCAGGACATCATCCTCGCCAAACTCGGCGGCAAAGCCCAGCGCACCAATGTCGCCGGCGGCATGAGCGGCAGCCCCGTCTACATTGACGGAAAGCTGGCCGGCGCCGTCGCGCTGCGCCTCAGCGTCTTTTCTCCCGACGCCATCTGCGGCATCACTCCCATCGAGCTGATGCTCGAAGTCAACGATGCCGATCAGTCCCGGCCCATGGAAGCGCGCACTCCCGATAAGGCAGCCGCGCGCGAGCAGGTGAGCATCCCGAGCGAATTGCTTGCCCAGGCAGTCGCCGCCGGGGCTTCGCCGAATCTGCCCCGCGAAGCGCCGCTGATGACTCCCATCGATACGCCGCTGGTCTTTTCCGGCTTTCACGAAAACGTCCTCGAGGAATTCGGGCCGTTGTTCGAGCGCATAGGCATCCACGCCGTGCAAGGCGGTGCCGCGAGTGCCGCCTACACCGCGAAACCCGCGCCCGGTTGGAAGGACTCTCTAAAACCCGGCGAAGCCGTGGCTGGCGTTCTTGTCTCCGGTGATATGAGCGTCACCGGCCTTGGCACCGTGACTTACAATGATGGCAAGCACGTTCTCGCCTTCGGGCACCCGTTCTTCAATCTCGGCCCCGTGGATATGCCGATGAGCAAAGGCGAAGTGCTCATGGTCCTGTCCTCGGCGTTCCAGCCCAATAAATTTGCTAACGCCACCGAAATCGTCGGCGCCCTCCATCAGGACCGTCACAGCGGCATCATGGGCGTCCTCGGCGACGAAGCCAAAATGATTCCGGTCAACGTGGCCGTGCGTTCGCTCAGTGAGAACAATGCCGTGCGCAGCGAGAAGGATTTCCGCTTCAACGTTTTCGATCAGCAGAAGTGGACGCCTTACTTGATGATGCTCACGCTCTTCAATTCTGTTTCCGGGTTGAACGAATTTAGGGACGAAGCCACCTACCGTTTGAGCGGAACCGTCGACCTCGATTCCGGCGGCAGCCTCTCGCTCAACACCATGCAGGCTTCGGGCGAAATGCCCATGCCCGCGCCCATGCTGCTGGCCGGCTGGTGGGGCGACAAGTTCAACCGCCTTTATCTCAATGCCGTGAACACGCCGCGATTGAAGCGTGTCAACGTGACGGTGGACCTCCTGCCAGAGCGGCGCGTCGCCACTATCGAAAACGCGTGGATCGCGAATAGCGAAGTGCGCCCGGGCGATGACGTGCCCGTCAAGGTTTTTTTGCGGCCCTATCGCGGCGAGCGCATCGAGCGCGATCTCCAGGTACACGTGCGCGAAGGTTTGAGCAAGGGCGACCATCGTATCCTGCTGAGCGATGCCGATACGCTCAACCACATGCAGAGCATGGCCGGCTATCTGAATCGCTATATGGACGTTTCCGAAACCGTGTCGCTCATCAATCAGGAACGCAGCAACAACAAGCTGTATATCTCGCTCCTCGAGGCCACGCCCACGGCTTACTACGACGATAAAACCATGCCCAGCCTGCCGGCGTCGGTGCTCAACGTGATGCAAGCGGGCCGCGCCTCCAGCCGTCCCATCATCACCTCGTCCGAGAGCGCCTTTGAACAGTCTTCAGTGCCGTTCGATTACGTGGTCAGCGGCAGCTATTCGCTCAAGATCACGGTAAAGTAGTCTGACGAAATACGCTATTCCATCATGAAAAAAGTCGCTATTTGTGCGGCCTCTCTCGCCACGTTCGCCATCTCGGCTTGGGCCGGCCAGACCCGCACTTGGGTCGAGACCGATTATGCGGATTTCGAGAAGGGCGTCATTAAGAATCTGTCGCTACGCAGCGATGGCCGCCTGTCGCTCGGTCCCCGGTTCGCCGAGCTATTCGATTCCTCTTCCGCGTACCTGTGGGCGCTGGCGCGCGATTCCAAGGGAAATCTCTACACCGGCGGCGGTCCTGGCGCCAAGCTCTACCGCATTTCGCCCAGCGGGGAGAAGAAGACCCTAGCGGAATTCCAAGCGATCGAAATCCATGCCATCGCCATCGATGCCAAAGACCATGTGTTCGTCGCGACCGCGCCCGATGGCAAGGTCTTTAAGGTTTCGGCTGACGGAAAATCGGAAGTCTTTTACGATCCCAAAGCCAAATACATCTGGGCCCTGGCGTTCGATGGCAAGGGCCACCTATTTGTGGCCACCGGCGATGAAGGCCAAATCCATCGCGTCACTCCCGACGGCAAGGGCTCGGTCTTTTTCAAGTGCGACGAAACCCATGTCCGCTCGATGGTGATCGATAGTCGCGGCAATTTGATTGTGGGGACCGAGCCGAATGGCCTGGTAATGCGGATTTCTCCGGCTGGGGAAGGTTTCGTGCTGGATGAGATGGGGAAGCGCGAGATCACGGCCGTCGCGGTTGCGCCCGATGGATCGATTTACGCCGCTGGCGTGGGCGCCAAGCAAGCCGTTACACCACCGCCCCCTGCACCACCGACTCCCCCGCCCGCAGCTCCCACCCCACCGGCAGGTGCTGTGACTGCTCCTCACACGCCCGCGCAACCGCCGCCATCTTTCGGATCAGGCGGCGCCACGGTTTCCGGCGGCTCCGACCTCTACCAGATCCATCCCGACGGCTACCCGGAAAAGATCTGGAGCCACGCGCACGATATCGTCTACAGCATCGCGTTTGATGCCGCCGGCCGGCCCCTGGTCGGTACGGGAAACAAAGGCTCCGTTTACCGCATCGACTCCGATGAGCTTTACACGGCCCTGGTAAACGCCGCTCCCACGCAAGTCACAGCGCTATTGCCTGGGCCTGACGGAAAGCTGTTTGCGGCAACCGGAAACGTGGGAAAAGTCTATGAACTCGGGCCGGGGCTTGAAAGTGAAGGATCAATCGAATCAGATACTTTCGATGCGGGAATTTTTTCGCAGTGGGGCCGGTTGTCGTTCAAAGGAACACCGAACGGCGGGCACATCGCCATCGCGACTCGCAGCGGGAATCTCGACCGCCCGCAAAACAACTGGAGCGCCTGGTCGGGCGCGATCACTTCCGAAGACGGCGCGCGCGTCACTTCCCCGCCGGCGCGTTTCGTGCAATGGAAAGCCACCCTTTCGGGCGGCGCGCCGCAACTGGATGATGTTGAGGTCGCCTATCTCCCCCGGAATGTGGCGCCGCGCGTGGGCGAGATCGAAGTCACTCCCCCGAATTACAAATTCCCAGCCCCTTCCACTTCGATCAGCGCGCCGCCGACTCTGAGCTTGCCTCCCCTCGGCAAACATAATCATGCGCCGAGCGCCCCCACGCTCGACCTATCCACTTCCACCCCCTCGCTCACGTATTCTAAGGGCGCGATTGGCGCCCGCTGGACCGCTATTGATGACAACGGTGACACTCTCATCTATAGCATCGAGATTCGCGGCGTTCACGAATCTACATGGAAGCTGTTGAAAGATAAGCTCAAAGAAAAATACTTCGGTTGGGACTCGACGGCGTTCCCTGATGGGGAATACAAGGTCCGGGTGACCGCGTCCGACCTGCCCAGCAACACCAAGGAAGACGCGCTCACCGGCCAGCTCGAGAGCGATGTTTTTGTTATCGATAACACGCCGCCGCGGATTTCGGGGCTCGCGGGCACGCGGAACGGCAACCGAATCCGAACGCGCTGGCACGCCGCCGATGCGTTGAGTATTCTCACTAACGCTGAATATTCGGTGGATGGCGGAGAATGGACGGTGGTGGACCCGGTGACCAAGCTGTCCGATTCCAAAGAGCTCGACTACGATCTGGAACTGAACGACATCACGCCGGGAGAACACACGATCGCGGTGCGAGTGGAAGACGAGTTCGACAATCAGGCCGTAGAAAAAGTGGTGGTGAAGTAGTTTGAAGATTCAGGTACGCAATCTGACTCGCGACATCGTTTTGGCCGATGTGGCCGAGGTGGCCGACACGAGCGCGAAACGGCGCACGGGTCTTTTGAAGCACACGGGGCTCGCGCCGGGCGATGGATTATGGATTGTCCCTTGCGAATCCGTGCACAGCTTCTTCATGAAGTTTACGATTGACGTGCTGTATCTTGATCGCCAGCACCGCGTGAAGAAAATCCGGCCGGAGATGGTGCCGTGGCGCGCATCGGCGTGCCTGACGGCACACTCGGTTCTGGAATTACCAGCAGGCTCGATCGTCCGCACAGGAACTCAGAAGGGCGATCAACTCGAAATCAAGAATTTGCCCTGACCAGCATCCGGCGGTGCTCTTTGAGGATGCAACGGTCCATCACCACTTCGAGGCCGGCGGCGCGGGCCTTGGCGGCGGCTTCTTCATGGATAACGCCCTCCTGCATCCAGACGGCGCGCGCGCCCAACTTGATTGCCGTTTCCACGATCTCGGGCACAAACTCGGATTTGCGGAAGATATCGACGATATCGACGTGCTCGGGAATGCTGGCCAGCTCGGCGTAGGCCGTCTCCCCCAGCACTTCCTGTTCGCAGGGATTGACGGGGATGATACGATAGCCGGCGCTTTTCATGTACTCGGCGACACCGTAGCTGGGCCGATAGCGCTTGCTGGAAAGCCCTACCACGGCAATGGTGCGAGATGTGCGAAGCAGTTCCGCAATATTCGCCATGGTTTCAACGCCGGGGCGCCGAGGCGCTGGGCGGCACTACTTTCTTGGCACCTTTCGCGGTATCCGCGGCACGCCGCTGAACAGCCTTTTGGAGCTGCGCGACCTCGGCGATGGAGAGATGGCGAAATTCACCCGGTTTCAGCGGTCCCAAATCCAACGGGCCGATCTTGATGCGCTTGAGCTTCTCGACCAGAAGCCCGAAGTGTTTAAACATCATGCGAATCTGATTTTTGCGGCCCTCGAATAGCCGCACCTCATACCAGGGGTTCTGGGCGCGGTGCGTGAGCTTCAAGCCGGCAGGCGCGGTGCGCTTTCCCTCGATGGGGATGCCGTCGCGGAAAGCCTGTTCCTGCTCAGCCGTGAGCGAGCCGTTGACCTTCACCAGATACGTTTTCGGGAGATGGCTCGCGGCGGAGGTGATGGCGTTCGCCAGCGTGCCGTCATTGGTGAGCAACAGCAGACCTTCGCTGTGATAGTCGAGGCGACCGACGGGATAGACGCGGTCCTTGAGGCCGTGCAACAGGTCCATCACGGTGGCGCGGCCCTGCGGGTCAGTGACCGTGGTCACGCAGTTATTGGGCTTGTGCAGTGCGATATAGACAACGCGCTTGGGACTTTGCAGCAGCTTCCCGTCCACGCGGATGTGATCGCGGCTGAGATCAGCCTTGCTGCCCATTTCCGTGACCACGGCGCCGTTCACGGCAACCCGGCCTTCCAGAATCATCTGCTCGGCCCTGCGGCGTGAAGCCGTGCCGGCGCGGGAGAGGATTTTTTGGAGCCGTTCCTCCGCCATCTCAGGCCTCTTCGGCCGATGTTTTTTCGCCAGGCAATTCTTCGGCTACTGGCGCGATAGTCTCGGCGGACTCTTCGGCTACTGCTGGGGTAGTCTCGGCGGGCTCGTCGGCGACAGCCAGACGGCGGATTTCGTCGAACTCCTTGAGCGTGGGCAGTTCGCTCAGGTCCTTCAATCCGAATTGCACCAGAAACTCTTTGGTGGTCTTGTACTGCATGGGCTTCCCGATGACGTTTTTCCGGCCGGCGCTGGCGATCAGTTTCCGGTCGAGCAACGTTTTCAGGACGCCCGCACCCTGCACGCCCCGGATCTCCAGGATTTCCGGCGCGGTGACAGGCTGTTTGTAGGCGATGACGGCGAGGGTCTCGAGGGCCGGCAGCGAAAGCTTAAGTGGCGGCCGCAAGCTCTTGACAAACGCCCGGACGCGCTCGTGATGCTCGGCCTTGGTGGCCATCTTGTAGCCGCCCGCGACCTCGCGGATGGTCACGCCGTGCTCCGGGCGGTCGAATTCCGCGACCAAGCCTTCCAGGAGCTTCTCCACGCGCTCGCGAGGTTCGCCTAGAGCTTCGGCAATCTGCACGGCCGAAAGCGGCTCCTCGGTCACATATACGATGGCTTCCAGCACGGCGCGAAGAGTGGCCTCTTCGGTTGAAAGCTCCGGCACAGGCGCGGCAGCGGTGGCCAGCAGCTCATCGGCGGAAACGGTTTCCTGGGTTTCAGTCTGAGTAGGTTCTTGCATTCCCGATTACTTGTAGTCTTTCTCGATTGCCGACACCGGTTCCGTGGAAGCGAAAACCGCGTCGAACTCTTTCTGGCGCCGCAGCGCGATTTCCCCGAACAAGTCCTCCTGTACGACTTCGACGGCCTGCATCTTTATGATTTCGAGCACCGCCAGAAACAGCGCGATCATGGCGCGGCGGCTGCGCTGCTTCTCGAAAAGCTGGATGATGAACACCGGCTCATCGGGGCGCACGGCCTGGAAGACGGATTTCAGATACAGCACCATGTCCGCGACGCTGACGTCTTCGCCCGCCACTTCGTAGACCGGGCGGGTCTTGACGCGCTCCAGCGCCTCGCCGAAGGCCTTCACCAGGTCAAATAGCGTGGCCGTAATGCCGGGGTCTTCGTCTTCAGAAATGAACGCCTTGAGTTGCGGATTGGACCAGACGTTGTCCTCGATCAGCCGCTTCTGCTGGAGCATCTCGGCGGCGTTCTTGAACTGCTCGTGCTCGATGAGCCGGTCGACCAGTTCCTGACGCGGGTCCTCGTCACCGTTTTCAGCGGCCAGCGCCGGGTCTTGCGGCAGCAGCATTTTGGACTTGATATAGATCAGCGTGGCGGCCATGAAGACGAACTCGGCGCTGAGATCGATATCCATCTGCCGCGCCTGCTCCATGTACTCGAAGTACTGGGCGGTGATTTTCGCGATGGGAATGTCGCGGATATCGATCTTTTGACCACGAATGAGATCGAGGAGAAGATCCAGCGGGCCGTCATACTGCGGCAGATGAAAACTGAGGGGCGATGACACTACGGAACTACGATAGCACGGGTGCGGAATGGGGAGGCGGAAGTGGCTTGACAGGGGTTCGGCTAATGAAATTCCGGCAGCATTCCGTCGAGCGGCTGGGGGCGGCGACGCGAGAGAGAAAGGGGCGAAGAGCCTGAAAGTTCTCCACCTCTGACGATTATGCGGGGGCTTCCGTGATAATAGACAGGCCAGGAATGTCGCGGAAGTGTTTGCGGTTGTTCGTCACCAGCGTTAAGGAATGGCGAACCGCGCAGGCGGCGATCCACAGATCGTTCGTTGGTATAACGCGATCACTGCCGTCGGGATTCTTGAGCGCAGCTTTGAGATGACCATACGTCCTGCAAATTTCCACATCGTACGGAACGATGACCACAAGCTTGAGGCGCGACTCAAGGTTTTCCATCTGGGATTCTTTCCAATCGCCTTTGCTGATCTTCTTCCGATAGCCAGCATATTGTTCTCCCACGGATATGAAAGAAAGGGCGATATTGTGTCCCAGTAGATGGGGCTTGTAGGGTTCGCCGCGTTTCGGATTACTGCTCGTAACGTACGAGTACACGTCAGTATCGATCATGACGGTGGCCACGGCGAATCGGCTCCTATGCGCCTCGGTCATGATAAATATCGGCGACCATTTCATCAACGTCATCATCTGGAATTGCCCCGGCCAGCACTTCCAGATTTGTGATCGGTTGAATGCCCTGCTCGGCGATAAGCTGGCCAATGGTCTTCGCCGCAAAGAAGTTCCCCTCTCCCAAGGCTTGGTGCGGAGTGGTTATCTCAATGTCCTTGAGTTTTCGTGTTTTGGGGTCCATCTTGACCTTGACCGGTTTGTGCATGGCCTCAACTACAGTTTCGGCTTTGTCGGCTCCGAAGTTCAAGAGGGTCGGGGGACAAACTCGAAGACTCTGGCCCGTCATGTTCACGCTAAGGGCGTGCCTTCCTCTCGCTTGACACCGTCTCTCCAACCCATCAAACTGTTTAGTTTCAACGGTGTGGTTGCGCAGAGAGGTTTCTTCAGCGGAACGGCTAACGTTCCTCGGCGCGCACCGTCTTCAACGTAGATCAGCGTAAACGGGTTGGCCGGCGTCTAATATAACGGGTGAGCCGCGCCACGTCAGTGAATGCCACTTCAAAAAAGTAGGGGCCCAGTTCCGAATCGCACGCGCAAGGTCCTTGCCGCCGTGGTGTGCCTGGC